>Ga0209359_10000289_pt1 | contig 12171 bp, 7 predicted proteins | sample MarorgKNORR_S2LV_FD_188224 | JGI IMG/M metagenome (GOLD analysis project Ga0209359, IMG submission 188224) | Marine microbial communities from the Southern Atlantic Ocean, analyzing organic carbon cycling - Surface_A/KNORR_S2/LV (SPAdes) (version 2) | ecosystem: Environmental > Aquatic > Marine... | reverse complement strand
TAATTTTTGGTCCATGGGAGAAACTGGACCATGTGGTCCATGCTCTGAAATTTTCTATGATTACGGAGAAAATTTTGAAGGCTCTCTTCCTGGCAAAGGTGATACTGGAGATAGGTATGTTGAAATCTGGAATCTGGTATTCATGGAGTTCAATAGAAACACAAAAGGAGAATTGACCCCTTTACCAAATAAGTGCGTAGATACAGGTATGGGATTAGAGAGGATTTGCTCGGTAATGCAAAACGTTGGCTCTAATTTTGAAACAGATTTATTTAAAGACTTAAAAGTAAATATCTCTAATAAATTTGAGACTCCAAACGACCAGTCTTTAAACGTAATAGCAGACCACCTTAGAGCCGCTTTTTTCTTAATGTCTGAAAATGTTATGCCATCAAATGAAGGTAGGGGGTATGTCCTTAGAAGAATTATTAGAAGAGCAGTAAGGCACGGCTATAAGATGGATCGAAAATCTCCATTTCTTCATGAATGCCTTGAAAATTTAAGAGATTTGATCGAAAAGGATTTCAAAGAGGAATTTAAGGATTTTTCAAGATGTAAATCAGCACTTGAACAAGAAGAAAAGTTGTTCTTCAAAACTCTGTCATCAGGAATGAAAATTCTTGAACAAGAATTAAGTAAAGACCTCAAACTAGTATCAGGTGAAGTAGCTTTTAAGTTGCATGATACCTATGGTTTCCCTATTGATCTTACAAGAACAATCTCCCAAGAGAAAAACTTGAATATAGATGAAGCAGGTTTTGAAAAATTGATGAACATTCAAAAGCAAGGCTCTAAACAAAGCTCTATGTTTAATGTCAAAGATATTGTGTTAGACCCAAAACTATCATCAACTTTTATTGGGCACGACAAAAATAGCTGTGAAGCAAATTGTGTTGCTCTTTTTGATGAAGAAGGCACTAGTATTAATAAAATCACTAATAAAGGTTTTGTAATTTTTTCAGAAACTCCTTTTTATGCTGAGATGGGTGGCCAAGTTGGCGATATAGGCTCAGTTATAAAAAAGGGATCTGATATCAAAGTAATTGATTGTAAGAAAGTAGGTAATTTTCATTTGCATGAAGTTAAAATTTCTTCCGGTGAGTTATCTAAAAATGATAAAGCTAAGCTGTTAATCAATTTGCCAAGAAGAGAAAAGATTGAGTGCAATCATTCAGCAACACATCTATTACATTCAGCTCTTAGAGAGACCCTTGGAGATAGCGTTCAACAAAAAGGCTCACTTGTAAATGATGAAAAGTTAAGGTTTGATTTCTCTCACGGAGGCAAATTGACCCAAGCAGAGATTGATTCAATTGAAAACATTGTAAATTCTGAAATTGAAAAATCTTCAATTACAGAAACCAAGACGATGAGTTTTCAAGATGCCTTAGATTCTGGAGCATTGGCATTTTTTGGCGATAAATATGGCGATGAAGTTAGAGTTGTAAGTTTAGGCGGTGAATTTTCTGTAGAATTGTGTGGGGGGACTCACGTAAAGAATACATCTGAGATAGAAGGGTTTATTATATCTAATGAGACTTCAGTATCATCTGGAGTAAGAAGAATAGAAGCAATGACAGGATCAAATTTAGTTAAGAAATCAAAAGCAGCTCTTACAACCATTAAAGAGCTCTCAGAAATATTAAATGTCCCGCAAGAAGAGCTAGTAGGCCGCATTAGTGATGTTTTAAAAGAGAATAAAAATCTTAAATCAGGTAAAAAAGCAGAAAAAAGTTTAAGTGCAGAAGAGCTAAGCTCTTCAACCCTTGAGATTAATGGAAATCTTGGAGAATTGAAACTTTACAAAAATGCATCAATGGAAATGCTAAGAAGATTTTCAGATAAATCATTAAAAAGCGTTGAGTTTTGTTTTTCAGTATTCATATCAATGGATGAAGATCGACTTTCTTATATTGTCACTGCCAAAAAAGAAAAAAATCTTTCAGCAAAAGAAATTATTGCTTGTGTAAATGAGTGTTTTTCTGGAAGTGGTGGTGGAAGAGATGATTTTGCTCAAGGTGGCAGCCAAGACTTGTCAGACTTGGAAGCTAAATTCAAGAAACTTGAAGAAAGTCTAAAAAATATTGGTTAATGAAAAAAATTCTTAATAATTTATTCCTGTTAATAATTATATCTGCTTGTTCAAGTGGCTTGTCCTTTAGAGATTCAACAAGTTATATACAGATTGCTGCCCCTGATGGAGATATTTTAGGTGTGGAAGAAGAAAACCTTTATGTCTTTAAAGGCGTACCTTATGCACAAGCACCTACTGGTGACTTAAGATGGAAAGCTCCCAAAGATACACTGGTTAGTAACGAAGTAATTGATGCCACTGAATTTAAAAGTGAATGCATTCAACCAGCGTCTGAAAGTTTTATTTCAAATTGGAATGTATCAGTAGGTGACGAAGATTGTTTGTACTTAAATATTTATGTCCCTAAGAATCAGACAGAAATAAGTAAAAATAAATTTCCAGTCATGTATTGGATACATGGTGGCTCAAATATATGGGGATCAGGAGATTTTTATGATTATTCAAAGCTAGCAACATCACAACAAGTGATTGTAGTAACAATTAATTATAGGCTTGGGTTATTTGGATGGTTTTCTTCCGAGCATTTAAGAAATACATCAGAAGGACTAGATAAGTCGTCAAATTTTGGACAATTAGATCTGATAAAGGGACTAGAATGGGTGAATGAAAATATCGCTTCATTTGGTGGCGATACTAAGAATGTCACTATCTTTGGTGAATCAGCAGGAGGTCATAATGTTTTCACGTTATTAGCTTCTCCGCTTGCTGATGGTCTTTTTCATAAAGCTATATCTCAGTCAGGCTATGTTTCTTCTTATTCACAAGATTTTGCCGAGAATGTATCCGAACTATCTTCAAAAAATATTTTTAAAGACGATATTAAGTTCTTGGTAGACGATCAAGATATTGCAGATTATTTAAGAAGCCTGTCATCAGAAGAAATTTATCAAAGGTATAAAAAAACAGCAGATGAGCATGTTTATCCAATTACACCAATAACTATCAGAGATGGAATTGTTGTTCCAGAAAAAGGTATCTATGAATCATTAGAGAATATTGATGAAGATCTAGTTGTGGTTGCAGGCACCAATAAGGATGAAATGAATTTTTGGTACATAAGATCTGATTACTTTTATAACAGTACAGGAGAAATAATTCTCCGTTTAAAAAAATCTGAAGATAATTTAAAGAGCTGGGTAAAGTACCGTAGTGATATTTGGCGTTTCAAAGGAGCTGAAGAGCCGCTAAGAAGAATGAGCAAATCCAACGATAACCTTTATTCTTATAGATTCGATTGGGACGAGCAAAGCGACTCCTCTTTTGCAGGTAATTACGCTTTATTTGTAGGTGCAGCTCATGGCATGGAAATTCCATTTTTGACTGGAGATTTTGACCTTGGACCAATTACTTTTTACGTCAAGCCCTTCCTCTTTCCAGATTCTAGTACTGAAGGCAGATTAGCTTTAAGTGATCTAATGATGAGTTATTGGGGAAATGTCGCAAAATATGGAAATCCAAGTGAATTTGTCAAAGGTCCAAAATGGGAAAATTTTACTTCAGATCAAAACCAATTATTAATTTTAGATAGCACCACGTCTGGAAATTTAGGGATGCAGACTATTCCTGTTATTCCAGATAGCCTACTCAGCACAATTGAATCTGATTCTGCTCTAGAAATTAAAGAAAGATGTTTAATAGGCTGGATTGCAGTTAGGGACTTTAATGAAGACAAAAGACCCAAACCACCATTTTCATTTTGTAATAACTTTACCGAAGAAGAGCTATACAATTTAAGAAATCTTTCCGAAGGAAGAGACTAGTAGTTAAATAATTAGTATCATTATCAGTCCGGAGAGGTGGCTGAGTGGTCGAAAGCGGCACCCTGCTAAGGTGTTAGACGGGTAACTGTCTCGAGGGTTCGAATCCCTCTCTCTCCGCCAATTAGAGGAATTATTATGAAAAAAATATTAGTAACAATCTTAGCTCTACCACTCTTAATCAATTCTTACGGAGGTATGTGGGAGCCCTATCAAATGCCAAGCCTGAAAAAAGAATTACGAGAAGCAGGTTTCTATAAAAATGTAAATAGCATAAGCAGTCCTTTTGAATACCCAATGAATGCTATTGTTAGTTTGGGTTATTGTTCAGCTGCATTTATTTCACCTGAAGGTTTAATAGCAACTAATTACCATTGCGTGGAAAGAGATTTTATTCAACCTAATTCTTCTCCAGATAATGATCTTTTTGAGCAAGGATTTATAGCAAGGTCAAAATCAGAAGAAATTCAAGCTGCTCCAGGTCAAAAAATTTATGTCACCCTTGAAAGTAAAGACATAACAAGTGAGATTCTTAAAGGCACAACAGACGATACTGATAGTCTAGAAAGATTTAAGATTATAGAAAATAATAGCAAGACCATTATTAAGAATTGTGAAACATCAGATGAAATTGAATGTAGGGTAAGATCATTTTTTAGTGGTGAAACATATAAGCTTGAAAAAGTTCTTCAATTAAAAGATGCAAGATTAGTATACGCACCTCCTGCGCACGTTGGTGAATATGGTGGAGAAATCGATAACTGGATGTACCCAAGACATACAGGAGATTTTGCACTTGTTAGGGCTTATGTCGGAAAAGATGGAACAAGCAAAGAATATGCTGAAGATAATGTACCTTATAGCTCTGAGTCCTTTTTAAAAGTATCAGCGAAAGGGGTAGAAGAGGGCGATTTTGTTATGGTGCTTGGCTATCCTGGTAGAACTAATAGACTACTTACTTTCAACCAAAGAGAATATGACTTAAGTGTAGGTTTCCAGAACTACGTAGATTATTTGGAAAGCAGAATTAATTTAATCAATACTTACACAAACGATGAAGATGGCTCTAGCCTTGCTTATAGAGGAACAAAGAGTGGTGCTGAAAACTATTACAAGAAAATATCTGGTCAAATTCAGGGTGCAAAGAATTTTAATGTGCTTCAAAGAGAAAAAGAAAATTGGGCACAATTTCAAAAATTTGTCGCAGCTAATGCGAGCTCTACAGATAAAGCTTATTTAGAAGAGCTATTGACAATCGTTGATAAGGATATAGCAAACACTGAACCAAATAGGTATTTTGGTGGCTCAACCTTGATTGATTATGCCTACTATCTGCTAAGAAATGCAGAAGAGAGTTTAAAACAAGATGATGTGCGTAAATCAGGCTTTCAAGAAAGAGATCAAAGCAATATTAAAAATCGTATTAAATATCTAGATAACTCTTTTAATGTACGGGTTGATAAGCAATTATTCTTAGCAAATTTAGAAAAATATAGAACTTTTAGTAGCGATCTAAGACGTCCAGTTTATAGCGAATTATTAGGTTTGGATGAAAATATCGAAGCTACTTTAGGCAAAGTAGATACAATTTATTCAACATCATACTCAACTCCAGAAAGCATGCTTGCATTATATGACATGAGTTTTGATGAGATCACTCAACTAGATGATCCTCTTATAAATTTTGTGGTAGCTCTTTATGAAGAAAGTAAAAGCAAAGAAGAGCTTGGTGAAAAGAGCTCAGCAAGAAAACAATTACTAAGATCCAAATTCATAAAACTTCTTAGAGCATATTATCAATCTATAGGTAAACAGATCTATTCAGATGCAAACTCTACTCTAAGAGTTACCTTTGGTAATGTGATGGGCTCGTCTTTGCGTGATGCAGTTCACTATCATCCTTTTACAAAGCTAGAAGGAATTCTTGAAAAAAATACTGGTGTTGAACCATTTAATCTTTCCAAGAGTTTAGAAGCATTGATTAAATCAAAAGACTATGGCGACTATGCGAGCAAAAAGCTTGGAACTGTGCCAGTTAACTTTTTATCTGATTTAGATATCACAAATGGCAATTCAGGCTCAGCTACAATAAACAAAGATTTTGAATTAGTTGGCCTAGCATTTGATGGCATGTTAGAAACAATCATCTCAGATTATAGTTTTGTGCCTCAAGCACGAACAATTTCTGTTGATTCAAGATATCTGCTTTGGACTTTAGATAAAGCTGAAAATGCTGAAAATATCTTAGAGGAAATTACTATTATTAAGTAATAGGTTGAAAAAATAATACTTTCTAACCATAATGACATTTATGAAATATTTATTAACATTATTTTTAATGCTAGGAATTAATCTTTCTGTATTAGCTGATGATCAAGATACTGAACATACTCATGAAAATGATTATGAAGACGGTTGTGATAATGATCTAGATGATGATATGGATGGCGATGTAGATGGTGATGATGATGATTGCAAAGGCGTTCTTCTCATTGCAGACTCTGAAGACGGTTTCTTAGGCGGCGATATGTCAGCATATCTAGTCTGGGGCGTTGGTATCGCATTACTTAATTCTGATTTTGGTTCTGATTCAGGAACAGCAACTACTAATTAAAAATATTACAAATTAAATCTAATGAGCTCATTATAGAGCTCATAAGGTTTATTTAATTTTGATCCTGGGTCCTTAGTTAATGGTTTCCAGCCAAAAGGGTTAAGACTTTTTTGCCCAAAAACATCAAAAGGTATCTTAAAGAACACCCCTTTATCAAAAGAGCCCTCACCATATTCCTCAAATGATACATCTGTAAAAGTGGCATATGCTCCCATTTCAGCACCATTTCTAAATCTCTTCCAGACTTTGATTGTGCCTCCCTCATCTCCAGCAAGATATTGGCCCCAAGATAACTTACTGTGAAAACCACTGTTACCAAACTTGTAATATAGATTTGCATGAGCAGTTGTTTTCATATAATCCAGCATTTTAAAATCATATTCATAACCTCTTTTCTTTACTCTGAAAACTTCAAAACCATAGGACAGGTTTCTATCAATAGAGTGATTAAGATATTCAACCCCAAAACCATTAAACATTTCTTCTAAGATTCCACCAGAAATAAACAAATATGAATTTTTAGATAATTTTGAAAATTTATTTATATTTAATCTTTTAATAGCGATGCCTTCATCTATACCATTCAAATAATCTTTTATATCTGTCCTTACTTGTGCTGGGTAAGTATCAACTGGCGGAATTGTAAGCTCATCAAAATTATTATTAAGTGAGACTGCCAATTGAGAATCAATGAATAATCCATCATTAAACATATATTTAGAAATATGTTCTAGAAATAGTCCGTAGTACAAGAAACCTTCCCTAGAGCCAATGAACGTTCGCAATTTAGGCTGGATAAATTGAAAATATCTGGGAAATTCACCTTCTTTAGAATATATAGTTCTAGCTATCTTAGTTTTATCGATATTTTTTAATGCTGTATTGTTGTTTTTGATATTTGTTTTTAAAGTAGAAACTTCCATACCATTCACATAATTCTTTATAGTTACTTCATCCTTATTAGTTAAGCCAATATCTTTATCTAGTTGGGAGATAACAGATACCAAGGTTTTAGGATTTTGATAATTCGTCTGTCTAAGACCAACAACCAATTCATTAACATCGTTATAAGAGAGCTGTTCTAAAGAAATGCCATTGTCTTGTAGATTTACTACTAGTTGAGCAAGCTTTGAATCTGTATCTATTTTTCTATATGAGTAAGTATTTAAATTCCTACGGCTGATGTTATCTGTAATTACAAATTTAACACCAACATAATTACCTCTTTCAAAACTTACAGAGGTTAGCAGGGTATTTGTGGCACGATAGTCTAATGCAAAATTAAGATTAGATGATTTCTCTTCATAACCTACACGGCCAGGGGTGATAGTGGGATCAAATTCTGTTTTAAATTTAAATTCATCGTTGATAATATATTCAATACCGGCAAATAATGAAGCATCTTTACCTGCAAAGTAGCTGCTAAAATTAAAATCGCCGCCTTCTCCATAACTAGTCTGACGATCAAGAAATTTATCGCTTATTTGAGAAAATGGATTAGTAAAATTTGCTGAACCAGCCAAGTTTCCCCAGCCAAGCCCCAAAGTGAAATCAAAATTGTTATATTGATAGCTTGAAACTATGTATTCTGAAGAATATATTCCTGTACCAGCAAAATCGTTCAAACCAATTGCTAGGGCAGGAAGTCTGCCTTGTTCTTTGAGTTTAAATTTAACGTTAAAACCCTTATCTTTATATGATTGTTCGTAGCCACCGCCATATGCTTTGCCTGTTATATCAGAATAGTAAAAACCACTTTCCATCCAATTTGTAGGAGAGAAAGTAAATGAGTACTTTCTGTCAGGTTCCCCTCTAAATATTGTCATGGAAGCATCTCCTGCATCTGCAAAATATGCATTAGGCAAATTGATTAACCCGCTAATACCATGATTATTTTTTGAAGGTTCTGAGGTTTCAGAATTTATTGCTAATGATAGAAGGCCAAAGCAAAGTAATTGTGAAAATGCTCTAAACATATACAGATTTTAACTTAATTATGGTGTCTTAGATAAAGGTATGCTCAAATTAAACTAATGCGAATATTAATATTTTGTATTCTTCTTCTTTCGTCTTGTGTCAGCAAGGAATTTCTAGACATTCCAAATTCTATAACTGCTGATTCTGGTTCTTTCATTCTTTTGGAACCTGAAAAGGCTAGAGCAGACGGCTATCTCATTAACAAGAGTAATAAGAAGCTTTTGGTTTATGGTTTGCCGTATGTCAATGAAGATACTGTGCAAAAGCTAGGCGATTATGAGTTGTTTATTTTGCGCAAAGATTTTGGTGAATCAAGAATTGAAATAACAGATCAGAATCTCGTTTCACCCAAGCTTGAAGACCAAAAGAGAGCCTCAGCTGAGTACTTAAAGGTCAGGAAAATTATTAAAAACAAAACCAAACAATTTGATAATAGCTTTGAGTTTCAATCACCCATAGAGTCTGTAATAACAAGTGCATACGGCAAGCGAAGATTTATTAATAATAATGAAAGATCGCCTCATATGGCACTTGATTTAAGGGGAGCAGTAGGACAAGAAATTTTTGCACCAAAAACTGGCAAAGTAGTCTTAGCAGAGAAACATTTCTATGGCGGCAACAAAGTTATCCTTGATCATGGTGGAGGATTGTTTACTACTTATTCCCATATGAGTGAAATTTTAGTTAAACCAGAAGATGTAATTGAAGCAGGCACTGTTATTGGTTTGGTGGGTATGACAGGAAGAGTTACTGGGCCACATCTTCATTGGGAGGTATTCTTAAATGAGAATAGGATAAATCCAGAATTACTTATTAGCCTTGAGTACGCTCAAGATTGAAGAAAATATTTTTTCCATGAGTCATCACTTTTCTCGTAACACTCTCGATAGTTTAAGCGATCATCATTAGCTTCCCAAAACTCAAAAAAATTTACCTTTATTTGGTAGCCGCCCCAATTTTCTGGCCTGGAATCAATATGGGCACCATTTTCTATTCTGTCTTTCATTGCTTCGTATTTTTCTTTGAGCAATTCATACGATTCAATTTCTTCTGATTGCTCAGAAATAATTGCGGCAATATTTTTACTTGGTTCTCTGCCTTGGAAGTGTTCATCAGAGAACTTCTCTGCACATTTGCTGATAATGCCTTCAATTCTCACTTGTACCTCTAGGTTAGGCCACCAGAAATTAACACTCACTTTGTTATTTGCTTCAAAGTGTTTGGCTTTATGGCTCTTATAGTTACTAAAAAAAACCAAATTATCTTCAAAAAAATATTTAAAATTTACAAATCTTGAGTGAGGTTGATTATCTCGATCAACAGAACTGATACAACCAGCTTCTGCAAACTTATCACCATGCTCTTCAGCTCTGGCATAGTAATCATGAAATAGTTCGAAAGGTCTTTCTTTAGGTAGGTTATTAAATAGCATTATTTAAGAAATCTGATTTGTATAGCATCAGCATATTCATCAGAAAATACCCCTGAAATAACAATAAATTTTTTCTTCCCTCTCAGCTTGTAATCATTCTTAAGAATATTAAAAGCATCAGCAATTGTTTTTTCATGATCTCTTTTAAAATTTAAGTATATGTTTTCTAAAGAAGATGCCATTGATAGTTTATTTTGAGTAGACCTATCATTTGTGAAAGCAAACACAGGCACTCTGGGTCTGGCAGAAGAAATTAATTTTGCAGTAAAACCACTTCTTGTTAGAACAACTATTGCATCAGCATCAATCCTTTTTGCAAGTTTTACTGAAGTTGAAGCAAGTGTATGCCAGTCACTCATATGTTTAACATTATTTTCAAAATGTAATGTTTCTGATCTCTCAGCATTCTTTGCAATATCACTTACGTATTTCACACATTTAATTGGAAAGTCACCAACAGTTGTCTCTGCAGATAACATCAGGGCATCAGCACCTTCATATACTGCATTTGCCACATCTGAAACTTCAGCTCTGGTTGGGTGTGGATTTGTAATCATCGATTCAAGTAATTGAGTAGCAACTATACATTTTTTGCCTGCTTGCAATGCAACCCTAACCATTTTTCTTTGCACATAAGGTAGGTTAGTTATGTCAGTTTCAATACCCAAATCACCCCTAGCTACAAGTAGACCATCTGAATGCTTGGTTATCTCATCAATATTATCCATACCTTGCTGTTCTTCAATTTTTGCAAAAATTTCTGGTTTGTTTTTTTCTCTTTTAAGTAAGGATGTTAGTTCTTTTAAATCTTTATCAGTTCTTGCAAAAGAAAGTGCAATAAAATCTACCCCACATTTTAAGCCTTCTTTTATATCTTTTTTATCTTTAGAGGTAAGTGTTGGAAGTTTTACAGTAGCTCCTGGAAAATTAACATGTTTTTTACCGGCTATTACCCCAGCATCTAAAACGCTACAATCAATTCTTTCCTTAGCTATTTTTTTTATTTTTAAATCAATTTGTCCGTTATCTAGTGAGATTTTGCCGCCTAATTTCAAACCCTTCACATAACTTAAATTTTCTACAAGTACTTCTTTGGATTTATTGTTTTTATTTTTGCTACAAAGGGTAACAACATCACCTTTCTTTAGGATGATAGAGCCTTTAAAGTTAGATGTTCTAATTTCTGGCCCTTGAGTATCAATCATAAGACCAATTGAAGATTTAATTTTTTTATTTAATTTTGAAACTATCTGAGAAATGTCATTGAGATCTTGTGCCGATGCATGCGACATATTGACTCGCACTACATTCATGCCATTTTGATAGAGTTTATGAATGACTTCTAAAGATTTAGATGCAGGTCCGATAGTCGCAATAATTTTTGTTCTTTTATGCATAAGATAATAATGGATTCTATTATAATCATATTGTGAGTAAAAGTTTTTACAATCTTATTGATAATGAAGTTTCTCAAATAGTTGAAGACAATCTTTTTAAGGGTGAGCGACTTATTGCCACACCCCAACAAACATCAATCAAATTAACAGACGGCAAAGATGTTCTTAATTTTTGTGCCAATGATTATTTAGGCCTTGCTAATAACCAGCTAGTAAAAAAAGCTGCAGCCGAATCACTTGAGAATGATGGTTTTGGTATGGCTTCAGTTAGGTTTATTTGTGGCACCAATAATGTACATCGAGAACTCGAGAAGAAATTAAGCGAATTCTTAGGCTATGAAGATTCAATACTTTATGTTGCATGTTTTGATGCAAATGGAGGCCTGTTTGAGCCACTATTTGGCAAGGAGGACGCAATTATTAGTGATTCTCTCAATCATGCTTCAATAATCGATGGGATCAGGTTATGCAAAGCCGAAAGATATAGATATCAGCATAGTGATATGAGCAGTCTTGAACAGTGTTTACAACAAGCTAAAGAAAATAAAGCACGACACATAGTAATTGCGACAGACGGAGTTTTTTCCATGGATGGGACATACGCCAAATTAGATCAAATTTGTGAGTTAGCTGAAAAGTACGATGCTCTTGTTATGGTGGACGATTGTCATGCGACAGGTTTTGTTGGTAAGAATGGAAAGGGCACGCCCGAGCATTTTGGTGTTGAAGGAAAAATTGATATTTTGACTGGTACGCTAGGTAAAGCGCTAGGCGGAGCATCTGGTGGGTTTGTCTGTGCAAAGGAAAATGTAGTTCAGTTGCTTAAACAAAGATCTAGGCCGTATTTATTCTCAAATGCACTGTCACCATCAATTGTTAAAGCAACACTCCAGGCTTTA
>Ga0209359_10000286_pt1 | contig 12289 bp, 11 predicted proteins | sample MarorgKNORR_S2LV_FD_188224 | JGI IMG/M metagenome (GOLD analysis project Ga0209359, IMG submission 188224) | Marine microbial communities from the Southern Atlantic Ocean, analyzing organic carbon cycling - Surface_A/KNORR_S2/LV (SPAdes) (version 2) | ecosystem: Environmental > Aquatic > Marine... | reverse complement strand
CAGACTTTCCTGCTTCATACCGTGATCTATCATTCAGTCTTGATAGTCATGAAAATCTTGGAGAGCTTTCAGCATTGATTAAAAAGTATAAGGAATCTTCTAAATTAATGACAGATTGTTTTGTCTTTGATTTATTTGAAAATAAAAAACAGAACATTTTAAAAGTTGGGTATAGATTTAAGTTTCAAGCTATTGGAAACAACATAACCGATGAAGAAACTGAAGCTGTTATGAAACCATTAATTAATGAATCTTTACAAATTGATGGCGTCAATATCGAGGGCTTGTAATGTCTTATATCTTTACGTCTGAATCAGTTTCAGAAGGGCATCCTGACAAAATTTGCGATCAAATATCTGACGCAATATTAGATGAATGTCTAAAATCAGATCCAAATTCACGTGTAGCTTGTGAGACTCTTATAAAAAATAATACAGTTATTGTTGCCGGTGAAATCACTTCAAAAGCCAATATTGACTATGAAGCCATAGCAAGAAAGGTTGTTAAAGATATAGGCTACATTGAAGATGATCTAGGGTTTACCAGTAGTGGCTTTGAATTTCAAAATCTTATATCTGAGCAAAGCAAAGATATAGATGCTGGCATATCAGGAGATGAGGTTTTAGGCTCAGGAGATCAGGGTTTGATGTTTGGTTATGCCTGCAAAGAAACTCCAGAACTTATGCCGTTACCGATTGCTTTAGCCCACAAATTAATGCTCAAACACGCTGATATTAGAAAAACTAAAGGACTAGGCTTAAGACCTGACGCTAAATCACAAGTTTCTGTAGAATACGACTCAAACTACCAACCAAAACGTATAGATTCTGTAGTTCTGTCAACACAACATAGTGATGATTTAAATTTAGAAAACTTAAGAGAAATCGTTAAAACACAAATTATTGATTCGTGTTTACCAGAAGCACTTTTAGACAGTGAAACAAAATACCTCATTAATCCTGCTGGTCGATTTGTCATAGGCGGCCCAGTTGGTGATTGTGGCTTAACGGGGCGTAAAATAATTGTTGATACTTATGGCGGGATGGCACGTCATGGTGGTGGTGCTTTCTCTGGCAAAGATCCATCCAAAGTTGATCGCTCAGCAGCCTACGCCTTGAGACAAGTTGCTAAATCACTAGTGGCAGCAGATTTCTGTGATTACTGCGAAATTCAAGCGTCCTATGCCATCGGTGTGGCTGAACCAACCTCCATTTTTATCAATGCATTTGAATCGGAAAAGGTTTCAACGAATGAGTTAGCACAATTGGTGTTATCAAACTTCAATCTGACACCATCAGGAATCATAAAGAATCTTGCTCTTTATGAAACAAAATATCTTGAAACTGCATCTTATGGGCACTTTGGTAGAGAAGATAAGAATTTTTCTTGGGAAAAGTGTGTAAAATTTTGAAACATTTTCACTAATTGGATAGCTGAGGTTTATAATTAAAAAATGAAAAAAACACTTATCACTGGAATCTCGGGACAAGATTCTGCTTACCTGTCAAAACTTTTACTAGAAGATGGTCATCATATTGTTGGTGGCTTAAGAAGAGGTGCTGAAAGAAGTCTATGGCGCTTAAAACAACTTGGAATTGAAAATGATATTGAAGTCATAGATTTTGAGTTAACTGAGCTTTCTGAAATTTATCAATTGATACGAAAATATAAATTTGATTATATTTATAATTTAGCGGCAATGTCATTTGTTGGGACATCATTTAACCAGCCAATTTCAACAGCAAATGCAAACTATATTGGAGCTTTGAATATTCTTGAATCAATTAGATCCACAAACGAAGAAACAAGATTCTATCAAGCATCTACATCAGAGATGTTTGGAAAAGTCCAAACAATCCCTCAAACAGAAAGCACCCCATTTTATCCAAGAAGCCCTTATGGAGTGTCAAAATTAGCTGCACATTGGGCAACTGTAAATTATAGAGAAAGTTTTGATTTGTTTGCTTGTTCAGGCATTTTGTTTAATCATGAAAGTCCTTTAAGAGGAGCTGAGTTTGTAACACAGAAAATTGTTCTAGGCTTAAAAAATATTAAAAAAGGTTCTCAAGAAATACTTTCACTTGGGAATCTTGAAGCTAAGAGAGACTGGGGGCATGCATCAGATTTTGTTCATGCTATGAAGTTAATAATGGAAAATAACAGTCCAAATGATTATGTTGTGGCAACCGGTAATCTATACTCTGTACGCGATTTTGTTGAGATTGCAGCTAAATACTTTGGGTTTTCAATTGTTTGGACCGGAGATAAAGAAAACGAAGTTGGTGTGGACAAAAAAACTGGAAAAAAAATTATTAATGTATCACCAGAATTTTATAGACCTGCTGAAGTTGATGCATTATTGGGTGATCCAACAAAAATTGAAAAAGAACTAGGCTGGAAAAGAGAATTCACCTTCGAAAATCTTGTCGAAGATATGTGCTCAAAGGCAGAGACTTTTGGAAAATAAATTGAAGATTGCTGTTGTGAGTGGGGGATTTGATCCTATTCATTCTGGCCATATCAGTTATATCAATGCCGCTAAAAAGTATGGCGAATACTTAATTATCGCTCTTAATAGCGATGATTGGCTTGTAACAAAAAAAGGCAAAGCTTTCATGCCATTTGAAGAGCGCAAAGCTATTCTTGAGAATCTAAAGAGTGTAGATGAGATAATTGATTTTGCTGATGATGATAAAGGTAGTGCCATGAATGCACTTCATAAGATAAAAAAGAAATACCCAGATGCTCAAATTACATTTTGTAATGGGGGCGATCGAGGTAAGGACAACATTCCTGAAATGGTAGTTGAAGGCATTAATTTTGAGTTTAGTGTTGGCGGCGATGATAAGAAAAACTCCAGTAGCTGGATTCTTAAAGAATGGCAATATGAAAGCGAAGAGAGAATATGGGGCAAGTTTTATAATCTCTTCACTGATAATAAGGTTAAGCTTAAAGAATTGATTATCGCTCCTGGTAAAGGCATGAGCTTGCAAAAGCATTTTCATAGAGATGAAATATGGTTTATTTCACAAGGGGAGTGTGTTGTTAATTTCTCTGAAGAAAGTCCAGAACAAATTAAAGAATTTCATTTAAAAAAATACGATAGTTTTAGTGTCAAAAAAAATGAATGGCATCAGATCACCAACCCCTTTAGTGAAGAATGCAAAATTATAGAAGTTCAGTACGGAGAAAAAACTGACGAAGATGACATTGAGAGACATAGTTATTATAAAGACAATGAGTAGTTTTAAAGATTTCAAAGTTAAAGATATTTCCCTTGCAGAGTTTGGCAGACAAGAAATCTTGTTAGCACAAGATGAAATGCCTGCACTTATGCAATTGAGAAAAAAGTACAAAGCTGAACAGCCTCTCAAAGGTGCAAAAATTATGGGGTGCATCCATATGACCATCCAAACAGCAGTATTGATTGAAACTCTTATTGATTTGGGAGCAGAAGTGAGATGGTCATCTTGTAATATTTTTTCTACTCAAGATCATGCTGCTGCAGCAATAGCTAAAAATGGTATTTCTGTTTTTGCTTGGAAGGGCGAAACAGAAGAAGAATATGAGTGGTGTTTAGATCAAACAATCAATAAAGATGGCAAGCCTTGGGAAGCAAATATGATTTTGGATGACGGTGGTGATCTAACTGTTAAAGTCCACAAAGAATACCCAAAGATGCTTGAACATATTCATGGCATATCAGAGGAGACCACTACAGGCGTTAAGAGGCTTAAAGAAATGTTAGCTAAAGGAGAATTAAGGGTACCAGCTATTAACGTTAATGACTCAATCACTAAATCCAAAAATGATAATAAATATGGGTGTCGTCATGGATTAGATGATGCTATTAAGCGTGGGACTGATATGCTTCTATCTGGAAAGAAGGCTTTAGTAATTGGTTATGGCGATGTTGGTAAAGGTTCTGCAGATTCATTAATGCAGCAAAAAATGATCGTGGATGTCACAGAAGTAGATCCAATTTGCGCCATGCAGGCTTGTTTTGATGGTTTTGCAGTTGTGTCAGCTTATAAAGATGGTGAAGTGTCAAATGATGGCTTAGGGGTAAATAAAGATTTATTAAAAAAATATGATCTTGTAGTTACAACAACTGGAAATATTAATGTACTGGATAGGCACATGCTTGATGCCTTAAAGTCTGGATGTGTGATTTGTAATATTGGTCATTTTGATAATGAAATTGATGTTGAGCATCTCAAATCCTTTGATTGGTATGAGGTAAAACCTGGCGTTCATAAAGTTATTAGAGCGAAAAATAACTATTTATTACTTCTAGGTGAAGGTCGTTTAGTTAATTTAGCTCTGGCTACAGGTCACCCAAGCAGAGTTATGGATGGTTCATTTTGTAATCAGGTTTTAGCACAGATTGTATTATTTAAAGAGGGCTATGCCTCAAAGAAACCAGAAGAAAGAGAGTTATATGTAAAAGTTCTTCCCAAAAAATTTGATGAAGAAGTTGCAAGCTTAATGGTTCAAGGTTTTGGAGGCACAATTACTAAATTAACCAAAGAACAACAAGACTATATTTCTGTAGATGCGGATGGCCCTTTTAAAGGTGATTCTTATACTTATTAGTATAAAATATTCCAACAAGGCTGAGTGGCAGAGTGGTTATGCAGCGGACTGCAACTCCGTGTACATCGGTTCGATTCCGTTCTCAGCCTCCAGCTTATGAAAATACTAGTAACAGGCTCCTCGGGCTTTATAGGATTTCATCTAATCAAAAGACTCTTAAGTGCTGGTCATAAGGTTGTGGGTATTGATGATAACAATGACTATTACAATCCCAAATTAAAATATAAAAGACTTGCTCTTCTAGATTCAAAAAATTTTACATCTTATGAATGCGACATAAATAATATTTCAATAACTGAGAAAAATTTTGATTTAGCTTTAAATTTAGCTGCTCAAGCTGGTGTAAGAGTATCAAAAGAAAAAGAATTTCTATATGAGCATTCAAATATTAAAGGTTTTAAATCTCTTTGTAATTTTTGCAAGAATAACGATATCAATAAAATTATATATGCATCAAGTAGCTCAGTATATGCCGATATAGGTAATAGCAAGTATTGTGAAACATCTACTCCCCTTATTCCAAAATCAATATATGGCAAATCAAAACTTGCGAATGAAATACATGCAACCGAACTTATAAAATCCGATGATTTAACTTTGGTTGGGTTAAGGTTTTTTTCAGTATATGGGCCATATGGAAGACCTGACATGGCTTATTATGCTTTCACTAAAGCAATAAAAGAAAAAGAAACAATCAACCTAAATAATAATGGAAACATGTATAGAGACATGACATATATAGATGATATTATTGATGGTATTTTTGGTGCAATTGACTATGTTATGGATCCAGTAAACGTAAATAAGAATGAAATTTTCAATTTAGGTAATGATGCTCCCATCAAAATAGAGGAAATGTTGCATAGGTTGGAACTTATTATTGACAGAAAAGCAATTATAAAGACTATGATCACAAAAAATGAAGCATTCATAACACATGCAGATATAACAAAAGCAAAAAATTTATTAGGATATGATCCTAAAGTTTGCTTTGATCAAGGTATTGAAGAATTTTTAGATTGGCATAAACATAATGAAAATATATAAGAAGCTCAAATTGGGAATAGTCGGACATGGCTTTGTAGGCAAAGCAACTGATTGGGGTTTTAACAAACGAGTAAGTAAGTTTATTGTTGATCCACTGCACAATACGAGAACTGGTGATCTAAAAGATTTTGCGCCAGATATTGTATTCATCTGTGTTCCAACACCCATGAATGATGATGGCAGCCAAGACTCATCAATTATTGTTGAGGTTATTAAAGATTTAATTACTTACTGTCCTAATACCATCAAGGTTGTAAAAAGCACAGTGTTACCATCTTTATTAGATGAGTTACAAAAATTAGATTCTAAATTAGTTTACAATCCAGAATTCTTGAGAGAAAAGCATGCAAACTTAGATTTTGTGAATTCAGATATGATTATCTTTGGAGGAGATAGAAATATTTCAACGCAAGTTTCAAATGCTTACCTTAGGCACTCAAGATGTAAAACAAAAGAACATATATTTACAGACCTTAAGACAGCATCCTTGATTAAATATTCCATCAATGCTTTCTTAGCCTCAAAAGTTATATTTTTTAATGAATTGCATACACTTTATGAGGCGCTTGATGTTAAAGATACCTGGGAATCAGTTATAAATATTGTTTCTCGAGACAATAGAATTGGTGATAGCCATATGGATGTGCCTGGACATGATGGAAAAAAAGGTTTTGGTGGGGCATGCTTTCCAAAGGATAGTTTAGCCTTAATCAAATTTGCCAATAATTTAGATATTGATTTAAATTCATTAATATCTACAGTCAAAATAAATAATAAAATTAGATCGGAATATGAAGAGCTAGATTCAAGGGAATCTGAGCAAAATGTATCATTCGATGATAAAATCTGACGCTATTGCCCAGGTGGTGAAATTGGTAGACACAAGGGACTTAAAATCCCTCGAAGGAAACTTCGTGCCGGTTCAAGTCCGGCCCTGGGCACCATTTATATGTTTATATTAAACATAAACTAATATATAATTCTGACCTCTATGAAAACGGATAATATTAACTTAGATTCTGATCAAATTGACCTATCAAAACACATTAGGGCTTTGCAGTTTAATTTTTTTAGAATAATTTTTATTTTTGTATCTTTTCTTGTGTTGTGGTTCTTCTACTTCACACAAAGTCCAAAGATTTATCAAGTAAACAGCCTAATACAAGTTAAGCAAAATGATAATCGGCCTACTGTTGATATAGAAAAAATCCTGTTTTCTTCTGGAGAAGATATAAACTTAGAGGAACAAATTTCTCTTTATACGTCCCATACAAATAAAGAAAAAATAATAAATGATCTGGATCTTAGAACAGTCATTGATAATGACGGCATGCAACTGAAAGATCAAAAATCGCTAAATATAAATCTTTTTCAGTACAAATTAGAACCAAATAAATTAAGAGAGATATTTTTTTTAAATCCCTCTGAAGATGGATATACGTTAACTAATCAGAGCAATGAAAACTTTACCCTCAAGGGATATTGGTCAAAAGACTCTGTTTTAAATGAATCAGTTTTTAATATTTCAAAACCAGAAAACATTAATAAAGAGTATAAGATTACATTTTACTCAGTAGATGAAGCTATTAAAAAAGCAATTGATAGAAAGCTTGATATAAGGAAGCTTTTAACAAATAGATATTTGCTCACTCAGGGAACATTGCTTGAAATAAGCTATAGGTCTGAAAATACTAAATTTGCAAAAGAACTTATCAATAAAGCTAATGATGTATTTTTTAATCAGTCAATCAAATTCAGCGTCCAAGAAGCAAAGCTATCTCTAGATTACATTCAGCAGCAATTGTCACAAATTGAAAATGAATTGAAGGCTAACCAAGACTTATTTAATTCTTTTCAGAATAAAAATATTTCAGTTGATATTGAGCTAGAAGTGCTTGCTATAGTTGATCAACTAAGCCTTTTGAGAGAGCAAATAGCAGCAAATGAGGTTGAACTAGTACAGGCAAGATCAGTTTATCAGTCAGGAAATCCTCTTTTAGAGAAAATTTCACGACAATCAGATGAATTAAGACGTCAAGAAGAGCAGCTTGAGTTAAAAATAAAAGAATTGCCAGATTTGCAAAAAGAGTATGTAAATTTAAGGCGAAATCTTGATATCAGCCAATCCTTATATGAATCACTCCTTGTCAGCAAGATGGAATATGCCCTAATGGAGGCATCAACAATTGGAAACGTCCGTGTTATTGATGAAGCATATGTTGAAGAAAAAATAAGTCCGAATGGGCTTGCCTCATTATTACTTACATTCTTCTTTGCAACAGTTGTGAGTGTTTTTTATGCTTTAATAAGGCAATTTTATTTTTCTCCCGTTAGACTGCCTTCAGATATGACTAGTGAATTTCCACATTTGCAAGTCCTTGGTCTTTTAAATCATTATGATGACACTTTGGATCTTAGTGAATCAGAACAAGAAGATGTGAATTCATTAGCAACAAACATCTTATTATCACTTGAAGAAAAAGATAATGGAATCGCACCAATAGTTCTCATTACAGGAGCTACTCCTAAGGTGGGAAAATCGTTTACATCAATGCAGATTGCAAAAACACTCTCCAATAGAGATAAAAAAACTCTTTTGATAGATTTAGATTACAAGAGGGGCGATATTAATAAAGAGTTTAATGTCAGAAAACTAGAACCTAATGAAATACTATCAGATCAATTTTCATATGATGATTTCAGAATTAATGAAAATCTAGTGGTAATTCCAAGAGCAAGAAACCAATCAAAAGATGCACTTCGTATTTTTGAATCTCCTGAATTTAAGAGACAGCTTGAACAATTCAAAAAAGACTTTGATATTATTGTATTTGATACACCGCCAATATTGTCATTATCTGACTCAATGTATCTAGCAAAATATGCAGATTTATTGATTCCTGTTATTAGGCACAATTACTCAATGATGAGAGATATAAAACAAATGCTAAATGATTTTTCTGTAATAAATAAAGACATTAATTACTATATTTATAATGCATTTGAAAAACCCTCAGGTTACTATGGATATGATTACTATGCATATAAATACTATTCTAACTATAAATATTATAGCTATGAATCTAAGGATGATTGATCAATTATGACTACACATGACTATGCCTTAAATTCTGCAACACCATTTGATTTTGCAAAAAAATACGCTTCTAGGCTTTCAGAAATTTTTAATGAATTAGAACCTGATGAAATTAATATTCTGGTAGAAAAGTTAATTGAAGCAAGAGAGAATGATGCCACCATTTTTACAGCAGGCAATGGAGGCTCTGCTACCACAGCTTCATCTATGGGAAATGATCTTGGATTTGATATTCTAAAAAAAACCGGAACTAATAAACCATTTCGATTTCATCCTCTAACAGATAATGTTGCATCAATTACAGCAATATCAAATGATTCAGATTATAGGTATATTTTTCTAGAACAACTTAAACTTCATTATAGAAAAGGTGATTTGCTTTTAGTTATTTCTGCAAGCGGCAATTCACCAAACTTAGTTGAATGCAGTGATTGGGTGCAGGAGCAAGGCGGAGAAGTTATTGCTTTATTAGGTTTTGATGGTGGGGTTTTATTGAATAAGGCTGATCATACTGTCCATTTTAAAACACATAATTCTGAATATGGGATAGTTGAAGATGCTCATCTTTCAGTAAATCACATTTTGGCCCATTGGTTTCAGGCAAATATCAAAGATTAAATTGAGCATTAGAATTGGAATTGCTGGATTTGGGAAGATAGGTAAAATCAGGCATGATATTCTTGCTAAAAGAAAAGATTGTCAAATTGTTGGGATATTTGAAAAAAATATAGACCATCAAAGCAACTCTTCTTGTAACTATTTTAAATCTATAGATGAGCTTCTAAATAATGTTGATGCAGTTGTAATTTCAACATTTAATGATTCTTTAGCCGAATTTACCATAAAAGCTATTAATAAAAATATACATGTTTTTTGTGAAAAGCCACCTGCAAGGACAGTTGATGAGTTAAAAGGGGTTCAAAATGCTTTAAACAAAAAAAAACATATTGTACTAAAGTATGGTTTTAACCACAGGTATCATCACTCTGTAATAGAAGCAAAATCAAAAATTGATAAAGGCACTTATGGAAAACTTCTATTCTCTAGAGGAATATATGGAAAAGCTGGGTCAATAGACTATCGAGATAATTGGAGAAATTATAAAAAAATATCTGGAGGAGGAATACTCCTTGATCAAGGAATTCATATGCTTGACCTAATGCTTTATCTAAGTGGTTCAGAAATGAAATTATTGAAATCTCAAATGAGTAATTTACATTGGGATATTGAATGTGAAGACAATGTATTTGCGATGTTTACTAATGAACAAAATTCCATTTTTACATTGCATTCTAGTGCAACACACTGGAGTCATAAGTTTTTGTTGGAGCTGTTTTATGAAAATGGTTACATCATATTAGATGGGATCTTATCGCAAACTATGAGTTATGCACCAGAAAAGTTAATTACGGCAAAAAAATCAGAAAATACAAACATTGCAATGGGCAAACTAAATGAAAAAACTCTAATTTTTGATAATGATATATCTTGGGAATCTGAATTAAATGAATTCTTAGAATGTATAAAAAATAAGAAAACTCCAATAAATGGAAACATTAAAGATGCTATGCAAGTGTTAAATTTAGTGGAGGAAATTTATAAAAGAAATGAACAGTGAAAAAGTATTTATTCAAATACCGGCTAGAGCTGGCAGCAAAAGGGTAAAGGGTAAAAACTTTAGAGAGTTAAATGGTAAGCCTCTTATAGCGTATGCAATAGAGTCCTCAATTAGATCAAATATCACAAAGAATATATTCGTTAATACAGATGACGAACAAATTAAAGATTTTGTTAAAAATAACTACAAAGGAATAAACATATATAACAGAGATCAAGAACTCGCTTCAGATCAGGTCCAAAGTGATGATTTTACATATGATTTTATAAGAAATACATCACCACAAATTCTTATTACCATATTTCCAACCTGTCCTCTCATAAGCACGGACACAATAAGAGATGCCTATAAGCATTTCTTAGAGTACGATGCAGATACTTTGATAAGTTGTGAAGAGACTGGAATGCAAGCTTTTTGTGATGAAAAGCCAATAAACATTTCAGTGAATGAAAAGCTTCAGCCAAGTCAGAATAATAGTACAGTAAAAATATTAAACTGGGGTGTAACGATTTATGATGCTGTTAAATTTAAGAAAAGATATGACAAATTGGGTTTTGCAGCCTTGGGAGAAAATAGAATCCTTTATAAGATACCAAAATTAGAATCTTTTAAAATTAGTCACGCGGAAGATTTTGATTTATGCAAGAAGATCTTAAGCATAAGAGATAATTAACATGTCTAGCTATCTCATAATAATGAGGAATGGAAGTGGTTACAGTGGTGGGAGGTATTGTGCACTAATCTTTGCCTTATCTCTTGTTAGCAAAGGGCATAAAGTCACAATATTAACTAATAGGAAGCCAATATTTTTGAGTGATTTCAAAGATTACAAAGAATTAAGAAAAATTAGATTCAATTTAAACTTAAATAATTTTGATTTTCCATGTGAGCATTATGATTCTGTAATTGTTTTTCCTGATCTAAATCCATTTTCCAGTATTTATGAAAAAGCAGTACTTATTTCTAACAGAAACAATTCAAGTTTAATATTACATTCATTTGAAACACCAAATTGGTTTAACTCTTCCTCTAGCATTAAAAAATCTTCCTTTTTTTGGTCTGGTTGGTTATTTCTTTCAAATTTTTCATCTGCAATCATAACTATGACTAGAACAAGCATTAAGTTTTCAAAAACATTTTATCCAAAAAAAATTATTCATCACTATGCTTATCCTCCAATCAATGAAAAATTAGCAACATTTTCCCCCACGGTTCATAAAGAAAAAAACATATTTATAATTTCACGTTTTGGTAAATATCAGCGTCATAAGGGTGGCGAAAGGTTGATTCATTTATTTAGTAAGAATTTTGAAAATTACACTTTTACATTTTTTGGAAATATCCCAAGTATGATACTGGACAGGTTTAAAGAAAACGCAAAGAAATGGAATATTACCATAAATCATTTGTCTGGAGTTTCAGATCAAGTGAAATTTGAATATCTTGCAAAATGTGAATCTCAAATTTTTTTAACAAGTTTTGAGGGGTATGGATACCCACCTATAGAAGGCTTGTATGTGGGAACTCCATCAATAGTGTTTCCATTAGAAGTCTTTAAGGAAACCATTAAAGACTCTGCACTTTATATAAACAATATTGCTGAAATTGAAGAAAAATATACTGGATTTATTGAGTCATTTGATCCAATTAATGAAAGGAACAAAATCATGGCTAGAATTAGCATTGATAATTATGGTAAAAATCTTAGTAGAATTCTCGCTGATGCAAAAAAAATTAAAAAGTTAAGCACTTTTTGTATTTGCTACATCTGGCTGAGATATTGTGTGATGTACTTGGCAAACAAATTAAATGATTTTAGAAAGTAAAAGGAATATTTTTGATTCCATCTTAAGTTATGCAAACTTTTTCGTTAAAGCTGTTTATTCTCTATATTTTTTAATTATACTTTCAACGCTTGAATCTGAGCTTAC
>Ga0209359_10000285_pt1 | contig 12306 bp, 11 predicted proteins | sample MarorgKNORR_S2LV_FD_188224 | JGI IMG/M metagenome (GOLD analysis project Ga0209359, IMG submission 188224) | Marine microbial communities from the Southern Atlantic Ocean, analyzing organic carbon cycling - Surface_A/KNORR_S2/LV (SPAdes) (version 2) | ecosystem: Environmental > Aquatic > Marine... | reverse complement strand
CAAAATCATCTAAATGAATAAAGTCATCCATATCAGTAGTGCTTATAGAACCTTCTTTGGGAAAATCAATTGCCGCAACTGCTTTTTTACATGCTTCCTCCATTGCTGGCACTTCACCTGAGGCAATAAAGGCCTTTGCCCCGGAATCTTCAAGTATGTATGCAATTTCTGGTCCAGCTAAGTGCCAATTTATTGGCACCATATAAAATCCAGACTGGGCGCAAGCAAGATATGCTATGTAGTACTCAACAGAATTTGGCAAAACGGTTGCAACTACATCACCAGTTTCCACTCCAAAATCTTTTAATGCATGCGTTAACTGATTGGTTTTAGCTAACAGTTCTCCCCTTGTCCAAATTTTTTCTGATGGCTCAACAATAGCAATTTCGTCAGGTTGAGCATTAGCAAATCTATAAAAACCAAGATCACTCATATTTTTTCCAATTTATTTATTCCTCATAAATAATTCTAACTTTGGTTAACCATTAATGTAACCTAAAAATTAAATTTTCTATGTAATAATAACGCCCAAATGGATTCCCTGATATCAAATTTAAATCAAGAAACCTTATGGCTTTTAGTAGTTCTATATGATTTGTCATTAGCAATCTTTCTTTATAGATTTTTTGGAAAATATGGTCTGTATTGCGCTGTAATACTTGGGATAGTGCTTGGAAATTTGCAAGGCGGGAAGGTAAGCGAATTCACTATTTTAGGTATGCAGTTTAATGTAAGCATGGGAGCCATTTTATATTCAGGCATATACTTTGCTACTGATCTCCTAAATGAAAAATTTGGAAAAGATGAAGCTAATCGAGCAGTCATGCTTGGATTTGTGGCAAATATTGCTGTCATGCTCACACTCGTTCTAAGCACCAAGTTCTTACCGTCAAAATTAACAGGTTCCGCAGCTGAGGTTCATGAGGCTATATCTGTTTTAGCATTTTATTCACCAATTTTTATTATTGGCTCACTAACTGCATATATTGTTAGTCAAAGGTTTGATGTATGGTTTTTTCACTATCTTAAAAATCTGACCAATGGAAAAAAATTGTGGTTAAGAAATAATCTTTCAACCATGGCTTCTCAACTAATTGATACCCTCATTTATCAATTTACATGGGTGCTTGCAACAGATCTAACATTTACTCAGGCTTTTGCTATTTCTTTTGCAAAGTATGTTCTAAAAGTTTTTATTGCGCTTATAGATACAGTTTTTATTTATTGGGTAAGAAATTGGGAAATCAAAACATAGCCTTGATAGATACTCCATAGACTATAATGTAAAAAAAATATATGAACCATGGCTAACAAATCTAAAGAAGACTTAAAGAAGGAACTTTCCAGTGAGTCATACTATGTGACACAAGAGAATGGGACGGAGCCTCCATTTACTGGGCAATTCTGGGATCATTTTGAAAATGGATCATACACATGCATATGTTGTGGAGAAACATTATTTCAATCCGATGCTAAATTTGATGCGGGTTGCGGTTGGCCAAGTTTTTATCAGGCCGCTGACAATAAAAATATTAAAGAGCTAGATGATTATTCTCTCTCAAGAGTAAGAACTGAAATTCGATGTGCAAAATGTGACGCTCATTTAGGCCATGTATTTACTGACGGACCTCAGCCAACTGGCTTAAGATACTGTTTAAACTCAGTTGCTTTAGAATTTGAAAAAGAAATTTCTTCCAAGTAAGTGACAAATAAAACTCTCTCCCAGTCAAATTTTTTTTCTACTATAAAAGTGGGTGGATGGACTTTAGTTTCCAGGATCGCTGGCTTAATTAGGGATATATTTACTACAAATCTTCTGGGAGCAAGTTTCTTTCACGACATTTTTGTTGTTGTACTTAAGATTCCTAATGTTTTTAGAAAATTTTTTGCAGAGGGGGCATTTAGTCAAGCCTTTATTCCAATTTATTCTGAATATCTTGGAAAAAATGATGAAAAAGGAGGGCAAGAATTCTTGAATTCTTTGTTGGGGATTTTGCTTACAGCTCTATTTATTTTTACATCATTAGCATTATTATTTGCTCCAATTTTCATTTTGATATTTGCCCCTGGTTTTTATTTTGATTCTGAAAAACAAGAGTTAGCAGTCAGCCTTTTGAGAATTATGTTTCCATATCTTGCATTAATTTCTCTTGTTGCTTTTGCAGCTGGTATTCAGAACTCCCATGATAAATTTTCTATTCCTGCAATTACACCATTAATATTTAACTTGTGCTTAATTGTTTCAGCCTGGCTAATTGCTCCAAATGTTGAAATACCAGTTATTGCATTGGCTTGGGGAGTATTACTAGCTGGTGTTTTACAGCTCATTTTTCAACTTGCGCCTCTTGCAGCTATAAAAAAAATACCTTTACCAAAAGTTAATTTAAATAATCCCGGAGTAAAGAAATTTTTTATTTTAATTCTTCCTGCACTCATAGCAGGAGGTATAGCTCAGATAAATCTTCTAGTTGATACCATTTTTGCTTCATTATTAGTTACAGGAAGTCCAACTTGGTTATACGTATCTGATCGATTAATACAGTTTCCTATGGGAATTTTTGCTATTGCAATTGGCACAGTTCTTTTGCCGAGTCTCTCAAAAGCATATACTCAAAAAAATACTGAAAATTTTATTTCACAGCTTCAATATGCATTTAAATTAATGTTTTTTTTAGCCGTACCCTCAGTAATTGGCCTCATTTTATTTTCATCTCCTCTTCTTGCAACTATTTTCCAAAGAGGAGCTTTTTTATGGGTTGACGTTCAACAGGCTAGTTTTAGCTTAATAGGATTTGCTTTTGGATTACCTTTTTTTATGGCAATGAAAGTTTTAGTTCCTGCATTTTTCTCACGCCAAAACACTAAAACACCAATGATAGTAGCGCTAATAAGTTTATTGCTTAACATAGCTCTTAATTACCTTCTAGCATTTTTTTATGGATTTGGGCATGTAGGATTAGCCATAGCAAGCTCAATTTCAGCTTTTGCAAGCGTATTGATTCTTACCTTTTTGCTTTGGAAGGAGAGTTTGATTTCTCTGCAACATGCCTTAAGCTTTTTTACTTTTAAAGTATCTATAGCTAGTTTTGCATTAATAGGTTTCCTAACAATTTTTAATCAATACATTGATTTTGAAATGTTTTCAGAATTTCAGAGATTGATTCACCTTTCAGGAGCTATTATTGGTTCCTTATTTATTTATTTTGGAGTAAGTTTTATTTTAGGTATTCGAACATCAGATTTTAGATAATGTATTTAATAAGAGGAATAGGTAATTTAGAAACTTTTCATAAAAAGTTTCCCAATCAATCAATGAGTGGAACTATTGGGAATTTTGATGGTCTTCATCTTGGGCATCAAGCAATTCTGAATCAGGTAATTGAAAAAGCCAATGATAGCTCAAGTGCATCTTTAGTTTTTTTTACAGAGCCTCATGCATCTGAATACTTTGCTTCTAAAGATGAAAACTCTGTGCCTCCGCCAAGACTTTGCCCTTGGAGAGAAAAAGTTAAACTCTTAAAAAACTTTGGAATTGATTTTGCATTCTTTCTTCAATTTAATAAGTCCTTAAAAACTATGACTCCAGAAAGCTTTCTTGATAATATCTTGGCGCAACTTCGCTTAAAGCATTTAATTATTGGTGATGACTTTCGTTTTGGTGCTCAAAGGGCAGGCGATTTTGAATTGCTCAAAAATTGGGGTAGAAATTCTGGTACCAATGTTATTGCTCATGAGACTGTTTCTAATAATGGGGAAAGAATAAGTTCAACTAGAATTAGACAAGCATTACTTAATGATGATTTTGATTTGGCAGAAAGATTGCTCGGGCGACCGTACACTTTTTCTGGAAAAGTTGTCTTTGGTCAGAGACTGGGTAGAACGATAGGCGTTCCAACTGCAAACTTATGGATCCCCAAACAAAGGCTACCCATCGCAGGAGTTTATGCTGTAAAGTGCTTTTTGGAAGGAAAGCAATACAATGGAATTGCCAACATGGGCATAAGACCAACCGTTGATGGATCAAAGCCAGTACTTGAGATTCATATTTTTAGTTTTAATGAAAACATATATGGACAAAGATTGACTATAGAATTTATAAATAAACTTCGAGAAGAGAAGAAATTTGATAATATTGATTTATTAAAAGAACAAATTCTACAAGACATATCACAGGCTAAAAAAATACTGGAATAATTCTCAATGAGTAAAGAATATAGGGATACTTTAAATCTCCCCCAAACAGATTTATCAATGAAAGCTGGCCTACCAAAAAAAGAGCCAGAAATTCTTGCATTTTGGGACTCTATAAACCTTTATCACAAAATTAGAGAGCAAAATAATGGTAAAGAGCAATTCATTCTTCATGATGGGCCTCCTTATGCCAATGGAGACATTCATTTAGGTCATGCTGTAAATAAAACCCTTAAAGATATTACTATAAAGTTTCAGAGCATGCTTGGAAAAGACGCTCCATATGTACCAGGCTGGGATTGTCATGGTCTTCCAATTGAATTAAATGTTGAAAAGAAACATGGGAAGACAAGCGATCTTGTTAGGAATAAACAATCATTTATCAAAGCATGCAGAGAATATGCTCAATCTCAAGTTAATCAACAAAAAAAAGATTTTATTCGTTTGGGTGTTCTTGGAGACTGGGAGAATCCTTATCTATCATTAAATAAATCTTTCGAAGCAGATACTGTTAGAGCGCTTGGAAGAATTATTGCAAATGGTCATCTTGAAAAAGGAGAGAAACCTGTTCATTTTTGTATGGATTGTGGATCAGCTTTAGCAGAGGCTGAAGTTGAATATAAAGATAAAAAATCTCATTCAATTGACGTTAAATTTAAAGTATTACCTCAGTCAATTGAATCACTTTGCAATTCATTCAAAATTAATAATATCAAAGACGCTTACTTCGTTATATGGACTACTACACCCTGGACAATCCCATCTAATGTAGCTGTGTGTATTAATGAAAATATTGATTACATACTTGTAAAAAGCTCAAATGAACATTTTATTATTGCAAAAGATTTACTGGATGCATGTTCAGAACGCTGGGATTTAGATTTGGAAGTTCTTGCATCAGTTCAAGGAAAAGATATAGAAAATATTTCAATGGCACACCCTTTGTATGATAGGGAATCAATAATACTTCATGCTGACCATGTTACCACTGAAAGTGGAACAGGATGCGTTCATACAGCTCCTGCACATGGACTAGATGATTACTTTATCTGCATTAAGAATGGATTACAGTCAATAAAGGCTTTGGATCATCGCGGGCTTTTTAAACAAGAATATGGGCAATTAAGCGGACTAAGCACAAAAAAGGGAGATCCTGTTGTAATAGAGTTATTAAATGAAAAAAAAGCCTTGCTGGCTAACAAACAATACGATCATTCATATCCTCATTGCTGGAGACATAAGACACCAGTTATTTTTATGTCAACACCTCAGTGGTTTATTTCAATGAAAAAATCTGGTTTGATTGATGGCGCTGTAAATGCAGTTGCCAATGTAGACTGGGAACCAGGTTGGGGTGAAGAAAGAATACTTGGAATGCTTGAAGATCGTCCTGATTGGTGTATTTCAAGACAGAGAAATTGGGGTGTTCCTATCCCATTAATTATTCATAATGAAACGGGAGAAATACATCCAAAACAAAATCAACTTTTTAATCCAATTGCAGAAGTAATTGAGCATGAGGGAATTGAGGGCTGGGATAATTTAAATCTAAAAGAATTAATTGATGATCATGAATCTTATTCTAAAGTTCATGACACATTAGATGTTTGGTTTGATTCCGGCGTTACACACATGAATGTTTTAGATAGGCTTTATGGTTCAAATATTGTCGCAGATTTGTATTTGGAAGGATCAGATCAACATAGGGGGTGGTTTCAATCATCACTTTTAACAGGAATTGCCTCGAAGGGAATGGCTCCATATCGATCAGTATTAACGCACGGCTTTGTTGTTGATGAAGAGGGAAAAAAACAGTCAAAATCTCTGGGTAATACAATATCTCCTCAAAAAATTTGGGATACATTAGGAGCCGATATTCTTCGGTTGTGGATTGCCTCTACTGATTTTAGAAGTGAAATGGTTGCTTCTGACGAAATATTTAAGAGAGTATCTGATCAATATAGAAGAATTAGAAATACCTTTAGATTTTTATTAGGAAACATAAATGACTTTGATGCAAAGATTGATTCAGTAGAGCTCGATAATTTATTAGAGCTTGATAAATGGATTTTGTCAGAACTTTCTTTTTTGCAAGAAGATCTTATTGGGCTATATAAATCTTATTCTTATCATCAAGTAATTCAGCGCATTCACAATTTTTGCGTTAATCAGTTAGGGGGAATCTATCTTGATATTATTAAAGACAGACAATACACAACTCAAAAAAATTCTAAAATTAGACGTTCTGCTCAGACCTGCATGAGCATTATCATAGAGCAACTAGTTGTCCTAGTTTCGCCAGTTCTTTCATTTACGGCAGAAGAAATTTGGCAAGGTAATGATTTTCTTAAAGCTAACGCTGAATCAGTTTTTTTAACGACTTTGAGAAATCTAGATGATTTTGAAAGTGAACTATCTAAAGAAAATTGGTCTAGATTAATTGAGATAAAAGAAGCAGTTAATCAAAGTATTGAAGAATCAAGAAGTGAGGGAATTATTAAAGGTTCATTGGATGCATCAATAGACTTAACCCTTGATGCTGATGATTTTAAGCTTTTAAATAAATTTGCCACTGAGATACATTTCTTTTTTATAGTTTCTGAATGCATAGTTTCTGAAGGCGAGGCTCTAAAAATTTCTGTTAAAAAATTAGATGAAGCGAAATGTGTTAGATGCTGGCATAGGCATAAATCTGTTGGATCTAGCGAACTTCATCCTGAGTTATGCTACCGATGCGAGCAAAATATAGATGGACCCGGAGAGGATAGACAATTTGCTTAGCATAAATAAGGGCTATTTTTTTATGCTCTTTTTAATAGCAATTGATTTGCTATCAAAATCAATTGCAGAGCAATATTTAGAGTTTGGCCAGGTATTACCCTTGATTCCAATTATAGATTTTCTCTTGGTTTATAACTCTGGAATAGCTTTTAGCATTTTAGATATAAATAATATGATACTAAGTTTTGGACTTTCAATCCTTGGGTTAATAATAGTTGGCTATCTTCATGCATTATATAGAGAGCAAGAGTCATTTATATATCGCATTATATTTATATTGATTATTTCTGGCGCATTAGGAAATATTTTAGACAGGTTAATAGATGGGGTAGTCACGGATTTTTTATACTTACATATTGGAAACATCTCATTTTTTGTTTTTAATTTAGCAGATGCATTTATATCCGTTGGAGCTGCCTTATTTTTAATTATGGAATTAAAGAAATATCTCTATAATAGCGAACCATGAAAACAAAAATCCTTCTCGCTAATCCAAGAGGTTTCTGTGCGGGTGTGGATAGGGCAATTGATATAGTCAATCAAGCTCTTGATAAGTTTGGACCACCTATTTATGTTCGTCATGAAGTTGTTCACAATCAAGCTGTTGTTGACGAATTAAAATCTAAAGGAGTTATTTTTGTCGATGAGCTAAGTCAAGTCCCAGAATCTTCATATGTTATATTTAGCGCTCATGGGGTTTCAGAAAAAGTTGAGAAAGAGCCAGAATTATATAATTTAGTCTCTTTCGATGCCACATGTCCGTTAGTTACAAAAGTTCATAATGAAGTGAAGAGACATGCAAGGGCAGGAAGAGATATTATTTTAATTGGTCACGAGGGTCATCCAGAGGTTGAGGGGACCCTCGGAAGACATAATCCGATTAACTCTAAAAGCAAGATATATCTTGTGCAGGACGAGAAAGAGGCTGAATTACTTGAGGTATCACAACCAGAAAATTTAACTTATGTCACTCAAACAACACTCAGTCTTGACGATACTATATCCATAGTAGAAATATTATTTCAAAAATTTCCAAAAATCCTTAAACCTAAAAGTGATGATATATGTTATGCAACTCAAAATAGACAGGATGCTGTGAAGCAACTTGCCTTGGAAAGTGAATTTATTATTGTTATTGGCTCTAAAAATAGCTCAAATTCAAATCGTTTAAAAGAATTGGCTGAAAAATGTGGAGCCACATCTATTTTAATTGATGGAGCTAATGAAATAGATTTCGAAAAGCTTTCTCAATTCAAAAGCATAGGAATTACAGCGGGTGCATCTGCCCCAGAGTCTATCGTTCAAAAAGTTGTTAAAGTTGTAAGTAATAAATTCAATGCAATTCCTGAGGAGCTTGGAGAAAATAAGGAGAACATATATTTCAGATTACCCCCTGAACTTCGATGACCGAATAGAAAAAAATATGAAAATCACAGATGGCATTATTAATGAAGCAGAATTCTGCCCATCGCCCAATTTTGACAATAGACCAGAAAATTCAAACATCGATTTGATTGTGATTCACGCAATAAGCTTGCCAGAAGGAAATTATAATACCCAACTTATAAAAGATTTATTTTTAAATGATCTAGATCCAGGTAATGATAAATTTTTGCAATCTATTGAACATCTTAAAGTTTCATCACATTTTCTAATTTCTCGATCTGGAAGCCTCATTCAGTTTGTTCCTATCGATAAAAGAGCATGGCATGCAGGAAAATCAAATTATCAAGGTCGTGAAAATTGCAATGACTTTTCAATTGGGATTGAATTAGAGGGATGCGATACTGAGGAATTTACCTCTGCTCAATACGAATCTTTGTCTAATCTAATCAGTCACATTTCAGCTGATTTAAAAATTAATAAGAAAAATATCGTTGGCCATAATGAGATTGCTCCTGGAAGAAAAACAGATCCTGGACCATATTTTGATTGGGATCTATTAAAATCAATGTTATGAATAAAAAGATATTTGGAATTTTGCTGCTTGGCTTTGCCTCAGGACTTCCATACATGCTTGTTTTTTCAACATTGAGTGCATGGCTTAGAGATGTAGGTATTTCATTAACTGAAATTGGCTTCTTTGCTTGGTTGGTTCTGACATACTCATTGAAGTTTTTGTGGGCACCATTTGTTGATAGATATTCGGTAATTGGTTTTAGAATTTTTGGTAAGAGAAGAGGATGGATTCTTTTCTCTCAATTTATGATTTTTTTGTCACTCATAGGTATGAGTTTGATTGACCCATTACAAAATCTAAAAATTTTAGCTTTGATGGCATTTCTTGCTGCCTTCTTTGGTTCAATTCAAGATATCGCTATTGATGCTTTGAGAATTGAAATTGGAGATGCAAAAGAGCAAGGAAATTTAGCAGCCAGTTATCAATTTGGATATAGAGTTGCAATTCTTGTGGCCACATCCATGGCTTTGATTTTTGCTGATTTATTAGATTGGTCATATGTCTATCAGTTAATGGGATTATTGATGTTAATTGGAGCTGCTGGAGCCGTAATTTGTAATGAACCACATAATGATGAGATTGTTATCTTGAGATTTGATGTGGCTCTTGTCGAATCGATAAAAGATTTCTTCAGTCGTTTTGGGCTATGGGCCTCTGCTTTGCTGCTATTAATAATATCTACATACAGGCTGACTGACATTGTAATGGGCCCTATGGCAATGCCTTTTTATTTAGATTTAGGTTTTTCCAAAACAGAAATTGGAGCACTGGTAAAAACCATTGCTCTTTTGGGATCAATTGTTGGTTTTTTCATTGGGGGACTTTTAATAAAAAAAATATCTTTATTTAACGCTCTTTTAGTTGGGGGAATAAGCGTGCTGATTACAAATTTATTTTTTGCGTTTGTGGCTAGTTCAGATTCGAACCTATCATTGTTATCAATTATAGTTGGTTTGGACAGTTTTGCTGCTGGCTTGGTTGGAACCGTCAATATTGCATTTTTAACAAGTTTGGTTTCTAAAAAATACACAGCTGTTCAGTATGCTTTATTGACATCTTTTATGATGCTTCCAGGAAAATTTTTTAGTGGCTTTTCCGGAGTTTTAGCAGACTATTACATTTCATTAACCTCACTTCAAACTGGCTGGACATATTTTTTCTATTCAACAACAGCAATGTCTATTCCAGCATTGATACTGATAATTCTTTATAAAAAGACTTATGCGGATCGTTCAGTTTAGTTTTAAAATCATACTTCTAATATCAGTCACTATAATTACCACTCTTTCTATACACGAAGTTAATCTTGAATCCTCACCTAATTTTTTAGACAAGGCATTACATTTTCTCTGTTTCACCTATCTCACTCTTATTACATGGCTTAGTCGAATTTTATCCAAGGATTTGCATGTTTATGTTATAGTCCTCGCCTACGGAATTTTGATAGAGATAGTTCAAAGGTTTTTACCATATCGATCCTTTGAATATCTAGATATTTTTGCAGATTTCGTAGGGATAATAGCGGGATTAATGATTATTAAAATTTTTAAGAATTTATATCCTAAGTATTGAATTAGGATTTTTAAACCCTAAATAATCCATAACCTTAAGTTATAGGGTTATTGTTATTTTAATTAGGAGAAATACAATGAAATTGAAACCTTTACACGATAAAGTTTTAGTTAAAAGAACAGATGAAGAGCAAACCACTCCTGGGGGAATTGTTCTACCTGGCTCTGCAACAGAAAAACCTTCTCAAGGTGAAGTTGTGGCGGTCGGTCCTGGAAAAAGACAGGAAAATGGAGATGTTTCTCCAATGGGGGTCAAAGTAGGCGATTTAGTAATATTTGGTCAATACGGCGGCAATGAAGTAAAAATTGATGGCGATGAATATCTTATTCTTAGTGAAAGTGATATTTACGGCATTTTCAGTTAAACATTTATTTATTAACTATTAGGAGAAATTTAATATGTCAGCTAAAGATGTAAAATTTGGAGATTCAGCAAGAGTTAAAATGCTTCAAGGCGTTAATATTCTCGCTGATGCAGTTAAAGTAACATTAGGGCCTAAGGGTAGAAATGTTGTCCTTGACAAGTCTTTTGGAGCACCGACTGTAACTAAAGATGGAGTATCTGTTGCAAAAGAAATCGAACTAGAAGATAAGTTTGAGAATATGGGAGCTCAGATGGTTAAGCAAGTTTCATCTCAAACCTCTGACGAAGCTGGTGATGGAACCACAACTGCTACAGTTCTTGCGCAATCAATTGTAAACGAAGGTCATAAATCAGTCGCCGCAGGCATGAACCCGATGGACTTAAAAAGAGGGATAGACAAAGCAATCGCTACCGCAGTAGAGTTTGTAGAAAAGTTAAGTGTTCCTTGCTCAGATGATAATACCATTTCCCAGGTCGGGACTATCTCAGCTAATGGAGATGAAGATGTGGGTGGAATTATTGCAGAAGCGATGGAGAAAGTTGGAAAAGAGGGAGTGATTACTGTCGAAGAAGGTAACGGAATCGACAACGAACTTGATGTAGTCGAGGGTATGCAATTTGATAGAGGATATTTATCTCCTTATTTTGTTACCAATCAGGATAACATGACATCAGAGCTAGAGAATCCATTCATTCTTTTACATGATAAGAAAATCTCTAACATTAGAGATATGCTTCCATTGCTTGAATCCGTAGCAAAAGCTGGAAGACCGTTATTGATTATCGCTGAGGATATTGAAGGCGAAGCTTTAGCAACACTCGTTGTTAACAACCTTAGAGGAACTGTAAAAGCTGCTGCATGTAAGGCCCCTGGTTTCGGCGATAGACGTAAAGCTATGCTTGAAGATATAGCAATCTTAACTGGTGGAACAGTAATATCTGAAGAGGTTGGTTTGTCTTTAGAGGGAGCAACAGTGGAAGACCTTGGTACTGCAAAGAGAGTTTCTTTAGATAAAGACAATACTACTATTGTTGATGGGGCAGGAGATCAAAAAGCTATTGTTTCAAGAGTAAATCAAATTAGAACTCAAATTGAAGACACATCATCTGATTATGATAGAGAGAAACTACAAGAGCGAGTTGCAAAACTAGCTGGCGGAGTAGCTGTTATTAAAGTTGGTGCTGGGTCTGAGATAGAGATGAAGGAGAAGAAAGCTAGGGTTGAAGATGCTTTACACTCAACAAGGGCTGCCGTTAAAGAAGGTATTGTTCCTGGTGGCGGTGTCGCATTAGTTAGAGCTTTAGATTCTCTCACCAAACTTAAAGGTGACAATGATGATCAGAACGTCGGCATTAACATTGTAAGGAAAGCATTTGAAGCTCCACTTAGACAAATTGCTGCAAATGCTGGTGAGGAATCTTCAGTCATAGTTGCAAAT
>Ga0209359_10000284_pt1 | contig 12315 bp, 13 predicted proteins | sample MarorgKNORR_S2LV_FD_188224 | JGI IMG/M metagenome (GOLD analysis project Ga0209359, IMG submission 188224) | Marine microbial communities from the Southern Atlantic Ocean, analyzing organic carbon cycling - Surface_A/KNORR_S2/LV (SPAdes) (version 2) | ecosystem: Environmental > Aquatic > Marine... | reverse complement strand
CTAATTAGGTTTTTTTATGCCTGACAGATATTTTGGAACTGCTTTTTGTTCAAAATATCTATCTACAAACTTTTCTATAATTTTTGATAGCCAATCCACTATCTTTTTCTCCTTGAAAGTTTTTATTTACATTATTATTTAATCGCAGATTTATTGCAGTTTTATTACAAAGATAATAAAGTTTAATAGATTTCTGAATATAGTTGGGTGACATAAGGAAGTTATCTTAATGGCGGAGGGAGGGTCCCCCTAACCAATATCTATTAATCTATGATAAATACGTTTTTTTGGCTGATTTATTAATGTTTTTCATGTAACATACTTTATCAGACTTATACAGATTTCTTTTAATCTGTTGTTTTGTTGTGGGTAGAGTTGTGGGTTAATAAATAAATATGGCCTTTTTAAAATCAGCAAGAAGCGTAGAAACAGTAACTAAAACTGGTTACCATCGTTGTGATCGTGGACTCTATTTACAAGTTTCACGCACTGGAACCAAATCTTGGATATTTAGATATAAATCACCAGTTACCTCTAAACAAAGAGAGATGGGAATAGGCTCTTTAGAAGTTGTCTCACTTGCTGAAGCCCGAAAGATTGCTGTAGAAACTCGTTTGCAGTTACTAAAAGGAATTGATCCAATTAATGAACGTAAACGAATTAAACAAGACAATTTATTGAAACAAGCCAAAACTATGACGTTTGAGGAGGCTGCTGAACAGTGTATTGTTAGCAAAAAGCCCGAGTGGAAAAATGTTAAACATACTAAGCAATGGTCCAACACTTTAAAGACTTATGCTTATCCAGTTTTTGGAAAATTACCCATTTCTGAATTAAGTACTGATTTGGTTTTAAAAGCACTTGATCCAATCTGGTTATCGAAAACTGAAACTGCTAGCCGTATCAGACAACGCATTGAAACTGTATGGGATTGGGCTCGTGCTCGTAATTATGTTGAAGGTGAAAATCCCGCTCGTCTCCGAGGACATTTAGATAAACTTTTAGCTAATCCTGCAAAAGTAAAGAAAGTTAAACATCATCCAGCTGTTCCGTATAAAGATATTTATTTAGTAATTAAAAATTTAAGAGAACTTATAGGCAATACTTCACTAGCATTAGAATTTATGATTTTAACTGCGACCCGCACAGGTGAAGTGCGTGGAGCAAAATGGCAAGAAATTAACTTAAATGACGCAGTGTGGACGATACCAGAGGATAGAATGAAAACTCAAAGGGAGCAAAGAGTGCCTCTTAGTATTCGTGCAATAGATATTCTTAAAAGTTTAAAGTCTAATCATAATCCTGAGGATTTTATTTTTATGGGTGGAAAAATAGGGAGAGGTTTAAGTGATGGAGCCATGCTTGTTCTCTTAAAAAAAATGAAGATTGGGGCGTATACCCCTCATGGTTTTCGAAGTACTTTCAGAGACTGGGCAGCAGAAGAAGCTCATCAGTTTTCAAATGAGACTGTAGAATTAGCTCTCTCCCATACTATCAGAAACAAAACTGAGGCTGCTTATAGGCGTGGTGATCAATTAGAAAGAAGAAGAGAACTTATGAATCAATGGAATAAATATATTGAAAAATCATTATCAAAAACTCACACTAATAAATAAAAAAACAGGTAAAGTTTCTTCTTCTCATCATTGGTTTCTAGCTTTAGCAGCAAATGCATGTAAACAAAAAAATACCAAGGGCATCTCAAGCTTATTACCTTTGTCTAGAGCGAAAAAAATTCTTAAACATAATATTTTAGCTGTTAAAGAGAAAAGACCAGGACAAGATGAAACAAGTAGGTATTTAGCAAGACAAGAGGCTAAATTAATATTACCTCATTTAGAGATACTCTTTAGATATAATTTAAAAAGTCATCAAAAGTTTTTAAAAAAGAATTTTTGTTTATGGATAAAAAAAGAAATTAATAAACCATGCACTGTAGTACATAAATTTGCTCAGGATAGTAACATGCTTTCAATTATGGAAGGCCATCATAGCCTTAGATGGTGGATGGATCAGTTAAAAAAAATGCAGAGTTAAGCACTTTCAAAAAATAACACCTTACTGTCGATTATAAATCAACTTTATAGGAGTTATTAAGATATGCAAAAAAGCAGAAATATAAGAACATTACGCATGAGGGATCTTCCTTCAAAGGTAGGTTATCAACCTTCAACAATATACGGTCTGATTGCCCAAGGAAAATTTCCTAAACCATTCAAACTTACACCAGGTGGGCGCGCTGCTGGATGGCTCGAGACTGATATTGATAACTGGATTACTAGTGCTTTAGGAGATCAGTCATGAGTAAAGATGATGACAAGATAGCTGGTAAAATAGATTTTTCTAAATTTCGTGTGTCTATCAGTAGTTCAAACTTACCAATTGCAGAAAAAGTTTTATTGTATGTACCTACAAGAAAACCTAGTAAACAGATATTCGTAAGAGTTCATCCTGAAAAACAGTATCATTACGATGCTGCTCTATTAAAGTTAGAAAGTGAAGAAAAACCTTATTTAGTTTCACAAAGTGTAGTTAATGTAATAGCTCAAGATGTTAAGATTGTGGTTTTACATCTTTCTATCGATAGGCAAGGTAATATTTTTTTATGGCCTGTACCTCCTAAACCAATAGAGGGCAATGAAAATACTTGGAATCAAAGTCAACGTCAAATTGCTGAAATGGCTAAAACACAATGGGTTCGTCTTTCCTCTAATACTTCAGTAGGATGTTACGAGGGCTATCCCGCTAAAGGTGAAATTCCAGATCCAACTTGGCCTTCTTTATCTCTCGATGAAATACTTATCATAGCTTTTGGTTCTTCTCATATTATAGATAGCTTGGATCATCCTGCTCTTCTTAAACTTTGGGGGGCAGACTAATGTATATACAAGCCAAAGATTTTCCATTTCAAAATATAGATACCATTGATTTTGAATTTTTTGGAAATGATGGAGACATTCCAAAAGTTGTCTGCATGGTTATACAAAATATTAAGACAAAAGAAATTTGTCGTGTATGGCGTGATGAACTTATAAAAATGAAAACTCCTCCATTTAATACGGGGGAGAATACTCTTTTTATTACATATTTTGCTCCAGCAGAGATACAAAGCATGTTGGCATTAAATTGGAAAATTGATGTGTCGATTATTGATCTTTTTGCGGAGTTCAGGTGCGAGACAAATGGTAATCCAAATATAACCCGAAAAGGGTTAGTAAATGCACTTAGTTATTATGAACTCAGTCATTTAATTCCAGAAGAAAAAGAAGAAATGCGTTCTCTTATTCTCTCTGGAGGTCCATGGACCAATGACCAACGTCAAGATATACTAAATTACTGTAAACAGGATGTTGTAGCTCTTAGCCCCTTGTTTAATGCAATGCTTAAGCATAATCCCTGGTCTGATCTTCGCTTAAATCAGGCTTTGCTTCGAGGCCGTTACATGAAGGCAGTTGGATCCATGCAACATAGAGGTATTCCTATTGATTTGAAAGTGCTTCAAAATTTAGACAATCACTGGGAACAAATAAAAATAGATCTCATAGAAACTGTTAATAAAGATTTTGGAGTATATTCAGATAGGGTGTTTAAAGAGGTTTTATTTGAAGCTTATCTAGCTCAACAAAATATTGCATGGCCTCGATTAGATAGTGGACGATTAATGCTAGATAAGGATACGTTTAGCACCATGAGTAAACGTTATCCCAAAGTACAACCTCTTCATGAGCTTAGAAAAACATTAAGTGAATTTAAACTAAATAAACTGGAGGTCGGTAAGGATGGACGTAATAGAACATTATTATCTCCTTTTGCTGCTAAAACTGGTCGCAATCAGCCTAGTACAGCAAAGTTTATTTTTGGGCCTGCAAAATGGGTTCGAGGACTAATCAAACCTGAGATAGGAATGTCTCTTGCGTATTGTGATTGGTCATCTCAGGAAATTGCTATTGCAGCCGCCTTGTCTGGGGATGAGCTTTTATGGAAGGCATATGAAAGTGGGGACCCTTATATTGCATTTGCCATCCAAGCAGGACTAGCTCCATCAGACGCTACAAAAGAAACTCATAAAGTTATTCGAAATAGGTGTAAATCTGTTGTTCTTGGAATAAATTATGGAATGAGCGCTTATGGTATAGCCCAAGCTGCAGAAATCCATATATTAGACGCAAAATCTTTACTTCAAAAACATCGAGAAACTTATAAAAAATTCTGGTCTTGGGCTGATAATAATAAAAATATTGGATTATTAGGGCTTAAGCTTGAAACCTGTTTTGGCTGGCCAATTCAAGTTGAAGCTGGACACGTGAAAGCTAATACATTCCTCAACTGGCCTATGCAAGCTCATGGTGCTGAAATGATGAGAATTGCTTGTGTCCTTGCGGTAGAAAGAGGGCTTAAGCTTTGTGCCCCCATACATGATGCTTTATTGATTGAAGCACAAAATGATCAAATTGATGCAGATGTTACAAAATTAAAAGAATGTATGTCTGAAGCTAGTGAAGGGGTTCTTGGTAATGGTAAAATATGCCAGGTTGATGCTGAAATTGTTAAATATCCTGATCGTTATATGGATGAACAAGGACAAGAAATGTGGGATAAAATAATGATACTTTTAGCAAAAGGCCAGGGTCAACTGTCGCGTTATCCACGTAACACTGATGCTTTTTCCAAGTAACCGTATCTTTATCTTTAATATTCTCCTTAATAATAAATTATGAGACACTAATATGAGTAACCGAAGAGATATCCAAAGAGAAAAACGTGACAAGTTATTTTTGAAAGGTCCGATTTATTTTGGGTGGATCAGGCAAAATATTAAAGATCCAACAGCGCGTCTTCTATTGGTTGCACGTGCTTTCATGGATATGGAAGAAAAAACTCATTATACCCTTACATTAAAAGTTTGGGATTGTGCTGGAATAAATGACAAAAGTAGAAGGACAAGGGTACTTAAAAATATTCGCAAAGATGTAAAAGATTATAGCGTAGAAAGACGTATTGGCAAACCTTCGGTCATTCATCACTTGAAGTGAGTAAATTAATAATTTAAATCTTACCCCAATCTTTTCGCCAGTTCTTTTTCAAATGACCATGGTCAATGAACCAAGTTTCAAGTTCTTTTAGCTCTCGTCGAATTATTCGACCTTGCTCTGCTCTGGCTTTAGCTTTTTCTCTTTCTAATTTTGTAAAGTGTCCATGTTTAGTTCTCGAAGCTACTAATCTTTTTAAACCTTCCTCGGTTCTTGGTCCTGTGCTTGCGCCTCCATGTAATCTACAACGGCCAACTGGCAATTTTGCAGGGCGTTGACAAGGTGTACCTTTTCTAGTTTTGGCTTCACATCTTTTACCTGGCCAGTTAGGACCAAAACGCCAGGGTATTCCTTTTAAAAGGTTGCTTTTTGTTACCTTTTGAATTTCACCGAACATGGGTTTTATTATACTACAAATTAATACTCTTTTCAGCAGGTTTTTTACTTGAAACTAACGTCCATAGACAATGGACTATTAACAATCCAAGCATTATCCTTGACCCATGGCACCTAGCTTCTGTCACTCTTGTAGTATCTATTTATTGGATTTTGAGCATAACTTCATTTTAATTAAACTTTGTAATAAAACTGTAATATAAGTGAAATATTTCTATAATGTTTTTAATAGATAAGTAGCAACGTCTAATTAACTAACTTTAATACGGAGTAATAAATGAAAAAGACAATTATTATGGCTGGTATTATTTCTGGTTTAGTAGTGAGTAGCGTTGCTCAGGCTAGAGATACATTAAGTCTCGCTGGATCTTCTACAGTTTTACCATTTGCTAGAATCATCGCAGAACAACTTGGTAAAAATCCTAACTTCAAAACCCCAGTGGTGGAATCAGGTGGATCTTCCGTTGGCAAAAAAGGTGTTTGTGATGGTGTTGGTACAAAATTTATTGATATTGGAAACGCATCTTCAAGAATGAAAACTAAAGAATTAGCATATTGTGAAAAAAATGGTGTTAAACTAACTGAAATAAAAGTTGGTTATGACGGAATTGTTGTTGCTAACTCAAAGAAAGGTATTCCATTAAACATATCTAAAGCTGATTTAGGTAAAGCTCTAACTGCTGAAATACCTGTTAATGGTAAATGGGTTAAAAATCCTTATAAAAAATGGAGTGATATTAATCCTGCTCTTCCAGATATTGCTATAAGAGTTTATGGCCCGCCAACGACTTCTGGTACAAGAGCTTCATATGCTGAAATGGTAAACCAAAAAGGTTATTGTGCTAAGGATAAAGAAGCCAAAGCGGCATCTGTGGCAAGAGGAGATAAAAAAGGTAAAAAATGTCGTGCTATGAGAACAGATGGAGTGTTTATAGAAGCTGGAGAGCAAGATAATCTTATTGTTCAAAAATTAAATGAAGATACTTCAGCTTATGGTATTTTTGGATTTTCATATTTAGATCAAAACTCTGATACATTACAAGGTGCAGTTATTAGTAAAACAGCTCCTACATTTGAAAATATTGCTGGGAATAATTATTCTGTTTCAAGAGCATTATATTACTATGTAAAGCATCAACATATTGGTGTTGTACCAGGTATGAAAGAGTATATGGCTGAATGGACAAAGCATTGGGGCGATGAAGGAGCATTATCTGACGCAGGTATGATACCAATGCCTAAGTCAGAAAGAGCTAAATATAAAGCTGCCATGACAAACTTACCAGTTTTGACTGCTGCAGATTTAAAAAAGTAATTTAAATAATTAAAGGGCTAGCTTTAGAGCTGGCCCTTTGTTAATAAAGGGGATCATAAGTGTTTAATTTTTATCTGCTTAGCAGTGTATTATTGATCTCCTTAATTTTCTTTTTCCTTGGTAACAACCGAGCAAAAAATTTAGTTAAATTAAATCAAAAAAATCTTCATTCGTTGACACATTATTATGGGGTTTATTCTCTTTTAGCCTCTTTATTACCTGCTTTAGGAATTTTTTTTATATTTACTATTTGCGATGATTTAATTTTTGCAGAACTAATCAAAAAACATATACCAAAGGAAGTAGTTGCGTCTAAAGATTATAACTTTACTATTGTGTTAGCTCAGATTAATAATTCTGTAGAGGGTTTGATATTTGGTACACCACCTCAATGGGTTACAAATGCAGCAGAAATTTGGATTTCATGGATTCATAAATCTCAAATTATTACTGTAATTATTTGTATATCAACTGCTTTAATTTCAGGTTTTTTGGGTTACAAAAAAATTAGTGGTAATTTTCGTTCACGAAATGCAGTTGAAAAGATAGTAATGTCAATCTTGGCTGTAAGTTCAGTAATTGCAATATTAACTACTATTGCGATTATTTTTTCTGTTGTTTTTGAATCTATTAGATTTTTTGCACTTATACCGTATGATGAATTTTTGTTTGGAACAGTATGGAACCCACAGTTTGAAGGTGCTGAAAGAGCTGGCTCTGGTCAAGAAGGATTGTCTCAGTATGGGGCTATTCCTTTATTTGCTGGAACTTTTCTCATATCAATAATCGCATTATGTGTTTCAGTGCCTGTTGGGTTATTTAGTGCAATTTACTTATCTGAATACGCCACATCAAAGGAGAGAGCTTTTTTTAAACCACTTTTGGAAATTCTGGCAGGCATACCTACAGTTGTTTATGGTTTTTTTGCTGCTCTAACTGTTGCTCCTTTTTTAAGATCCTCAGGTTCTATATTTGGATTAGACGTAGCTTCTGAGTCAGCTTTAGCAGCGGGATTGGTGATGGGAATAATGATAATACCTTTTATTTCCTCTTTATCTGATGATGTGATAAATGCTGTTCCTCAATCGTTACGCGATGCAGGTTATGGTTTAGGTTCAACTAAAAACGAAACTGTAATAAAAATCGTACTTCCTGCAGCTTTGCCTGGTGTTGTGGCTAGTATTATCTTAGCTGTTTCTAGAGCTGTTGGGGAAACAATGATAGTTGTAATGGCTGCAGGTTTGGCTGCAAATCTTACTGCTAATCCTTTAGATGCTGTAACAACTGTTACATCTCAAATTGTTACCATATTAGTTGGTGACCAAGAATTTGAGTCTGCAAAAACATTGTCTGCGTTTGCGTTAGCTTTAACTCTTATAATAATTACACTTGGAATGAATTTTTATGCTTTGCATGTTGTAAAAAAATATAGAGAACAATATGAATAATAAATTTATCACACCATTAGAAGCGTCAGATAAAGTAAAAAAGTCTATTGCAAAAAGACGAGCTAAAGATAATAGACTAAAATTATATGGTAGGGTTGCAATAAGCTTGGCAGTTTGCTTTTTGCTTATTTTATTTTATTCAATTTTTTCAAAAGGATATTCTGGATTTTTTCAGTATTACGTTACTCTTGACATAAATTTTGATAGAGAAAGAATTGATCCAAAAGGGGATCTCTCAGACAACTCTTTATTTGATGGAGAGGCAAGTAAGATAGTAAATGAATCTCTTTTTTCTATTATTCAACCCCAAGGAAGAAAGGCCAAAAAACAAGCAAAAAAAATAGTTTCATCTGGTAAAGATGTCAGAATTGCTAAGATGGTTAAAAATGATCCTTCTTTGTTTGGAACAACAACTAAAGTTAAGTTTGCGTTAGATGATGATATAGACAGTTTTTTAAGAGGTTACATTAAAAGAGAAACTCCAGAATCGGAAAGAAGAATAAGTAACAAAGTTATAGAATATATAGATAAATTAAATGAAGAAGGTAGAATTTCTTATGAGTTTAGTGATTATATTTTAAGTGGTAGCGCATCAGGAAACCCTGAAATGGCGGGTATAAAAGGAGCATTTATTGGTTCCATGTTAACATTATCTGTATGTTTGTTGATTGCGTTTCCTTTGGGTGTCGCAACGGCTATTTATTTGGAAGAGGTGGCTAAAAAAAATAAAATTACTGAATTTATAGAAGTTAATATTAATAATTTAGCCGCTGTTCCTTCAGTTGTTTTTGGTATTATGGGATTAGCAATATTTATAAGTATTTTTGGGATGCCAAGATCTATACCACTAGTTGGAGGTATGGTTTTAGCTCTTATGACATTACCAACAATAATAATCTCCTCCAGGGCGGCAATTAGAGCAGTTCCTCCGTCTGTAAGAGATGCGGCCTATGGAATAGGAGCTTCTAAACTTCAAGTGATTTTTCATCATGTAATTCCTCTTGCTATGCCTGGCATGTTAACTGGGACTATAATTGGAATGGCGCAGGCTTTAGGTGAAACTGCTCCTCTTTTAATGATAGGAATGGTTGCATTTATAGTTGATGTACCCAATAGTATACTAGACCCTGGTACTGTTTTACCGGTTCAAATATTTATGTGGGCTGATTTTGCTGAAAGAATGTTTATTCAAAAAACAAGTGCAGCTATTATTGTTTTATTAGGTTTTTTGATTAGCATGAATGCATTAGCTGTATACTTAAGAAAAAGACTTGAAAGACGTTGGTAATGGACATCCTTGATGAGTAATATAAACGATTTTAAATCTCTTGAACTGACTGTTGGCGACGTTTTTTCAAAAAATGCCAGAATAAAAGCTCGAAATGTTAATGTTTTTTATGGAAATAATAAAGCAATAGACAATGTGACCATTGACATTGGCAGTAAAGAAGTTATTTCATTTATTGGCCCTTCTGGTTGTGGAAAGTCTACATTCCTTAGATGTTTTAATAGAATGAATGACACTATAGACTCTTGTGTGGTGCAAGGAGAAATTTCAATTGATGATGAAAATATTTATGATAAAAAAATTGATGTTGTACCTTTAAGAGCTCGTATTGGGATGGTATTTCAGAAACCTAATCCATTTCCAAAATCTATATACGATAATGTCGCTTATGGCCCAAGAATACATGGTTTGTCAGAAAATAAGGAACATTTGGATGTTATTGTTGAAGAGTCTCTAAAAAGAGCAGGTCTCTGGCAAGAAGTTAGTGACAGACTTCAAAGCCCTGGCACAGGCCTTTCAGGCGGGCAACAACAAAGACTATGCATTGCAAGAGCAATTGCTGTAAGTCCAGAAGTGATTTTAATGGATGAGCCTTGTTCTGCGCTTGATCCCATCGCAACAGCTAGAATTGAAGATTTGATTCATGAATTAGGTAATGATTATTCCATAGTTATAGTTACTCATTCTATGCAACAAGCAGCAAGAGTTTCTAAAAGAACAGCTTATTTTCATCTTGGAAAACTTATTGAAGTTGGGAAAACAAAAGAAATATTTACAAGGCCCCAGCACCATCAAACTGAAGCATATATATCTGGAAAAATAGGATAGGAGTTTTAATGGAAAATAAACATATTCACTCATCTTTTGACAATGACCTTAACAAACTAAATAATAATTTGTTAAAATTAGGTAATACTGCACATGAACAGTTTGATAATTGTATAAATAATTTTGGAACACGAAACCTTGAAGAAATTGAAAAGGTAGTTGGCGGAGACACAATTTTAGATGATTTAGATGATAAAGTTCAAAAATTAGGTTTTGAAATAATTGCTCTAAGAGCACCCCAAGCAGCTGACTTAAGAAGAATTATTGTTGCTTTAAAAATTGCTACAATTTTTGAGAGAATTGGAGATTATTCAAGGAATATATCTAATAGAACTAAATTATTAATAGAATTAAATTACTCAGATTTACCTGGAGTCTATATTGGTAAAATGGGGCAGAAAACTCTCACGATGATGGAAGATGTAATTGAATCATATGTTAATGAAGATGACAAATTAGCTGTTAAAGTTAGAAATTCAGACGTTAAAATTGATAAAATGCATACTGAGTATTATTTAGAAATAATATCTCATATGCAAAGAAAGAAAAACTTTGCTCCAACTGGTGCACATCTTCTTTTTATAGCCAAAAATATTGAACGTGTTGCAGATTATGTAACAGATATTGCAGAGCAAGTTTATTTTCTAGTTAATGGAAATGTTTTATCTGATCATAGGCCAAAAGCTGATGAAACAAGTTTAAAAATTCCCGAATAATATCTGTTAATAGAAACAAACAAAACTAATAAACACCAACTCCACCAACCCATTCTTGAACCCTGGTCAGTGTTCCATGGACTACGGTCAATGGGCAGACCACCCTTGATGATTAACTAAAGTTGATTTGGGAAAGGGTGCAGTAACCCTTCGTTTAATATATTCCTAGCTCGTCAGGCTCATCACCTGAAGGTCGTAGGTTCAAATCCTACCCCCGCAACCAATAATCTCAATAAATTCTATAATATATACGTATCTTCAAAGATTTTGGTTTATTTCTCTTTTTTATGAGGGTCGCCTTCAGGTAGAATATTTTTTATATAATCTCTTTCCTTCCATTCAGGTGCTGGTGGAGCCCCTTGTCCTTTCCTCGGTACATAGATAGAAGGTTTTTTGGTATCTAAATTTGGAATATAACGAGGACAGTTTGGATAAATTTCACATTTAACTCTTATGACAAATTTCGCACCAAAGTGGTTTTTTATAGTTTCTTGATCATGATGTATCGAAGCTATACCGTTAATTCTTATTCTACGACTTTCTCCATCAAAATTTATAAAAAGCAAACCCACATTTGGGTTTTTAAAAATATTTCCAGCAGTTCTATACATAGAATTTCCATCATATTCAGGATATTCAATAGTGCCTTTATCAATTATTTTTACAAATCCTGGATCACCTGATTTAATATTACAATCTGTGTAGCCATTCCAAGAACTTGATATGAAGAAAAACTTTGAATTTTTTATAAGATTTTTTTCATCATCCCAAAATTCATAATGTTTTCTATTTTTTTCTATTGCTTCAGCAGTTCTTCGACCATCAAAAAGGTCTTGGTAGTGTCTCATTCCTTCATGGAAAAAATCTCTTTCCTTGAAATTATTCATATTAGTTTCTCTTCTTAACTTTTTAATTTTTCCAATATTTTTTTAAAATGAAACCATTCCTAATAAATTCTGTCAAACCATCTTTTAACCCTGGTCAGTGTTCCATGGACTACGGTCAATGGGCAGACCACCCTTGATGATTAACTAAAGTTGATTTGGGAAAGGGTGCAGTAACCCCCGGAGAAAATTAGAGTTAAAATTACATTTTTGTTGTGGGTAAAATTGTGGGTAGAATATACTAAAATAAATTATATGCTTTAAAATCATATATTTGTGGGTAATTAGTGGCGGAGGGAGGGGGATTCGAACCCCCGAAAGGGATTGCTCCCTTTAACGATTTAGCAAACCGGCGCCTTCAGCCACTCAGCCATCCCTCCGCAGACTCGTTATATGTCTTGGATGTCCTA
>Ga0209359_10000278_pt1 | contig 12388 bp, 22 predicted proteins | sample MarorgKNORR_S2LV_FD_188224 | JGI IMG/M metagenome (GOLD analysis project Ga0209359, IMG submission 188224) | Marine microbial communities from the Southern Atlantic Ocean, analyzing organic carbon cycling - Surface_A/KNORR_S2/LV (SPAdes) (version 2) | ecosystem: Environmental > Aquatic > Marine... | reverse complement strand
GTGTAACACATTTATTTATATGTGTCAACCGAGATCTTAATATAAAGTTGATCTTTTTTTTATGGTGCTCTGAAAACAAACGTTTGAAGCACCAGAGTGTGAAGTTATCCATAACACTTCTCCCTATCGGTTAAAGTGCGTTCCTTCGCTCAATGCTACTTCCGTCCTATGATAGGATGAACGTATTATTATTTATCAAAGTTTGGCTCTGGGGGAAGGACTCGAACCTCCACGGTAAATACTTTGCGAGCTATTACCACACGTTAAACAGACGTGCATGTCTACCAATTTCATCACCCCAGATTAATTTTACTTCTTATCTAAAGCAGCAATCATTCTAGTCATGCCTATTCCGCCGCCAACTCTTGGAAAGAAGTCAAACTTTAAAAATTCTTCAAGCTCTGCTTCTACTCTTTCTTTGCCGAACAATTCGAACAGTAGTTTTGCATATGCACCATCTGTAATTGTGTGGAATGTATCTCTCATCATATCAACATCACATGAACGCTCTGCTGATCCTATTGTTTCCATACCACCTAGTATCACATCAATTTTCTTACTTGTTGCTCCACCTTCGTGTCTGCTCATGTTCCAGAAAGGTGATGTCATCTCAGGGAAGTCTGTGATCATTGCACTTCCAAAGTTATTAAACATACTAGTTTCATGTGATGCTTCCATCTCTTGTGTAGGCTCCATTACAAAATGTTTTTGCCACTCTGCATATGTTTTTTCTGTTGGCTTATCAAATCCTAAATACTTGCATAGTTCATATTCCATTGCTTTTAGATCGTTGATATCTCCTGGCATTTCAAATTCAAACATTGGAAATATTATATCGTGTCTACCTGGTATTGCATTTGGTTCTTGTCTATAGGAAGTGGAGACACAAAAAAACCCCTTACTAGAGGGGCTACTTAAAAGTTCGTGTTCTAACCACATTTGGCCTGTCTGCGGCAACGGCCACACTTGGCCTGCGTAATTGTATGTTGCTACATTGAATGGATCTTCACATGCGGCAAGTATTGATAGTCTGTTTTGTGTATGGACTTCTAAGAATCCTTTTTCCAAAAAAAATGACCTTAAAAGGCCAACTGTTTCTGTAAATTTACTCGGGGATATTAATTGCGTCATTTCTTTTTTTCCTTATTTGTAGTTAAGTCAAAAAAAATTTCAGTCAAAAAAAAATTGACCTTATTTTCTTATCGAGTTATTTATCTCTATTTGAGATCTTTGGGGATTACAATGAGTCCGTTATCATATTTTCGTTCATCAACCATTTGAACATATTGTAATTCTTCTATAAGTCTTTCATACCATATAATATCTCTAGGATCATGAGCTTTTAGTTTGTCCTCGGTCAACTGACTCACTCTCACTTTTATGTATTCTTTCGTTGATGCTGGCTTTTTTTTGCGTCTTACCTGTGAGGTACTCATATAGTTCATCCGTTGTATTATTGTTATTAGGCTTAGAGCTTATTCTTAAAATTTTTACTATTTTAGCTTTACTTTTTTTAGGTGTTGCAATTAGTTTTTCTAACCATTTCCACATGTTACCTTATTGTATATTAAATATAGATTCAAAATTTGGTACTTTATACGGATTTTGTCGATAAGGGATATCTCTTTCTTTAGTTACTCTAGGATCGAAATATGTTTGACTACCGTTAGGATTACCAACTCCTATCATTAAAATTACTTTACTACCTTCTCGTCCTATTTTTTTTGCTATTGCATCACGGTTTCTAATGCATTCACATAAACCTGTTGCTAGTCCTTTATTTTCACTAGCTAACATAATATAGGTTGCTACTATACCTGTTTCTATGTATGTTATTTTGTCTACGTGTTTGGTATCATTAGTGTCAAGTTCGTCTCTTTCATCTTCTTTTACATTACGACTACTAATAATGTATAGCCATGGAGCAAGTACTTGAGGGTTGCCTTTATCATCTTCTACAGGTACGTTAGTATTTCTATGAGTATTAGCAAAAATAAAATTACGTAAATCAGGATCTTTCCAGTTAAGTATATCTACCTGATAAGGCATGTTCATTTGTTTGCTAGGAATATTATCGTAAACTTCTTTATTAATTGATTTTATAACTACTTCAGAAACATCTTGCGATGACCATGTAAAATTTGTATTCCTTTTAGTAATTAATTCATCCCATTGCATATTATTTGCCTACACAGGTTATTCCTAACTTAAAGTATTTATTAGCATTTCCACAGGCAATTGCTATTGCGGTCCCTTTTTCTAAATAAGCTAGATTTTGTCTCCATAGATTAACTTTATTAGAATATTTTCTCTTCCACATGTGTCCCCATACATTATCAACTGCAAATACAAATCTTGTAGGATTTTTATTCATTAAGTCTCTCCACGGTTGTTTAAGAACACCATTATAATCAGTCATCTTTATCCAGCCGTTTTGACGTATCTTACTTGTGTTAGATCTAGTAAGATGATCAGCATGCGATGTAATAAAATGCACGTTCTTTGTATTATTAATAATATACTCAACTTCACTAATTTCTGCTTGTGCCATATGCATTAGTAAAAAAGTAACATTAGGGTTTTGTTCAGCAGTATAAATGATCTGTTCTACAATCATTGTTGATTCTTGTTCAAAGTCATTTAATTCTACGTGAAGAATTACAGGCTTATTATCTTTAATTGCAATTTGCATAGCCTGTTTAATTCTATAAGAAAATAAGTCGTTGTTAATTCCTTCATATTTTAATAAAGCATGATCATGTGGGCCATGTTGAACAATAATTTCTCCGAAACCTACGTAATCATTTGATTCGTCTTTTAACTGTTCAATATAATTAAGTGCACCGTTAGCATCACGGCTTTCTTTAGTAAATCCTTTAAGTTTTGTAGGAATAAGGTATTTTACTTTACCATTAGTTAATCTTTTAATTCGGGCAAATCTATCAGTAGGATTAATATCTTGTCCTCTAAATGATAACAGAGTAACATCTACTCCAGTGGTATTAATTATGCTAGAAACTTCTTTATCTGAAATAGTCCAACCAACTTGACTGTGTGCATCTACTAGAGTTCCTTTATAAAAAGAGTCAGCAAGACTTGTGTTACAAGTTAATAGAGAAACTAAACCTGCAAGTAGTAATTTTTTCATTTTATTCTCCAAATTAAGATTTCGTGTTACTTAATTATAGCAGAATAAGTACGTTATGTCAACCTCTAATGCACCATTGCTCCGTCATTATGTAAATCAATCCCTGCGGCTTGCAACATAATTAACAATGATGTTGGACAGTCTGCTTCTTCTGATCCTTCTGGAATGAAAATGCCTTTGAGTCTGCCGTCATCACCAAAGATAAGAGCCCAGTCATTTTCTTCCATTAGCTCGTCTAATTCACCTTTAACTTTCATTTTCTTTCTCCCAAAAATATGATTGAATTGAACTTAGTATTATAGTGTAAACGTATTCTAGATATTTGTATAAAGAAAAGGTCCATAAAGAACCTTCTCCTTATATAGTAGTTATTTATATTTGTGTAGAATCTTCACCAGTTTCGGCTTCAACTAAAGCATCTCCTGGTATTGGTGGTTCTACATCACTTGGTAAAGTGTCGTCGTGTGAATGTATCTCATCTCCACCTTCATGATCATGTGTAGTACCGTCTTCGTGATGATGATGTGTTTCATCTCCACCTTCATGTGAATGTGTGGTGCCATCTTCATGTGTATGCTCTAACGGATCATGTTCGTCTTCTAGTGCTTCTTCAACTGCATCAAGCTCGTCCATTACTGGCGCCATGTTAGCCATGTGTGCTGATAATTGCCCCCACATATCTCTAGCATTATGTCTACTGTCTAGTTCTAAGCCGTGTATTCTAGCCTCAGTTTCCATCATACCTTTAATATGTTTTTCCATATCACTAGCATTTTTTTGCATGTCTTCCATGCTCGATATCATTTCTTCTGTTATGTACATAGTTACCCTCCTTGAAGTGATTTCAATAACGAAGGATTCGTTACCACACTTATTTATCGGTAATGGTGCCGGCGGCAAGATTCGAACTCGCGACCCACGCATTACAAATGCGTTGCTCTACCAACTGAGCTACACCGGCACTTGTTAATTTATTCTATTTCGGAATCGGCTTCTTGCTCTTTTGGCTTAGGTAAGTGTTTTTGATAGGATTGTATAATAAGGTCTTTGATTTCATTCACATCAACTGTTCCTGTGTCTAACATCTTAATTGCTTCACCTGCTGACTTTGCTTGTTTGGTTCTTACTAAGTATGCCGCAACAGTAACAAAGTCGTTTCTTGATAGTCCAGTAATCTCTAAGGTATTATTTAAAAAAACTGATGCTTTTGATTTCTTTATCATATACTTTCCTTTTTAATATTTATTAAGTTTAAGTATATGATATTTTTACAAATTTGTCAACCTTAATGAGTTTGTAGATGATTAATCGGAGGAGTACCACAAGAACTTACAAGTAATGAAAATAATGGATCTGGTTTCTGTTTATGATGTATTTGATTTTGTTCAACCCATAATTCTTGTATTTTGAATGCATCTCTTTCTAGAGCTCTTCTGCATTCTATTGTTTCATAAACGCCGTTTGTTTTTTGTAAAAAATGAACTAATTCGTGTACTAGAATTACTTCTTGAAATTTTTCAGTAACCATATGTCTAGTAGGAGTATCGCCAAGAACAATTACATTAGTTTCATCGTTATAGTATCCTGCAATATCACATGGATCGGGTATAATGGTAAAAAGTACTTTACACATTTCTTCTTGTGTAGCAATTTCTACAATAGGTAAAGGATCACCTTTGTACTTTAGATCAGTGTTAGCTTCAATAAATTCTATCATTCTCATCATGTTGTGATTAGAATCTAACTTGGTACTAAATGTATGTAATACGAGTCCTATAACTATAGCTACTCCTAATAGTGGGAACATTTTTTTCATTTTATTCTCCTGGTATGGTGCCTACTATATGTATTCGATCAAAGTCGATCGGATTGCAATTCATTGCCGTATGCTTATCATAGGTGTTTACAATATAAGGATGTCCGTCTTGTGGCACATGTTGCATTTTTTCATTTTCAATTACGAAACATTTCTCATTTGTTGTAATTGCTAAATGCATTCTTAATTCTCTGTCTTTGTGCCACGAATAGCATTGACCAGATTGTAGTTTAAGAATACGGGTTCTGTATAGATTATTTTCAGTAATAAATTTTGCTATTTCTGTATTTGAATCTATGACAAGTTGATTATAAGTTTTGTTATGTTCTGGTTTAGATCTAAAAAGTTGACTGACTAATGGCTTACCATCTCGTGTCTGCAAATACATATGCTTATTATTCATCCAACCTAATGTATCTTGCAGTTCTTGTATTTCTATGCGAATTTTTTCTAAATTGTAATGCTTGTCAACTTTTTCCACACTATGGCCTCTTTTCGATTATTTCATCTGCTAGACCATATGCAACTGCTTCTTCAGCACTCATAAAGAAGTCTCTATCCATATCACGTTCGAAGTCCTCGTATGTCTTTCCTGCCGTATTGTGTTTAACATATAATTTTGTAAGACTTTCTTTTAGATATTGAATCTCTTTGAAACGTATTTCGATATCACTTGCCATACCTTGAGCACCTCCACTTGGTTGGTGAATCATTGTACGTGCATTAGGCAATAACTTACGTAGTCCAGGACTTCCTGCCTGTGCAAGGAATGACCCCATTGAACATGCTTGCCCCATTACAATAGTATGAATCTTTGGTTTAATAAATTGCATGGTATCGTAAATAGCCATTCCAGATGTAATTACGCCACCTGGTGAATTAATATAGAAAAAGATATCTTTTTCAGCATTATCAGATTCTAAATATAATAATTGAGCAACAATTAAATTAGATGTAACATCTTCAACTGGTCCATTAAGTAATACAATTCTTTCTTTTAATAACTTCGAATAGATATCGTATGATCTTTCACCGCGTGACTCTTGTTCTACGACCATAGGTATTAATGGCATTATCGACCCTCCTTTATATTGTGTGATTCTGGTCCTGGTGTGGTAAATTCATATCCAAATGCATTACCAACATATACCTTACCATTATATTTCATATGTATTTTATTAGTTGCCATAAAGACGTTCATCGAATCTTTTTTTCTAAAATTATCAACTTCTGCTTCAGCAACTTTATCATTATCAGTGCATGTTACCATGCACTTGTTTTCAAATACTTCTTTCACTGTGTAACCTTATCTCTCTGCTTTACATGTTTTTCTATAAAGCTATGCGGAACGTTTGGATTTAAATCTTTCAGTTCCCTTTCACTATATGTATCAGGATGTCTAATGCCATACTTGTCCATCTGGCTCATAGCCCACTCTGTATATTCTTGTTTGGTCATGATGTTACCTCAATTTTGTATTCGAAGTTTTGGGTTTCGGGGTTAATGCTAATTTGCTTTGCACCGTTACTAATATGGAAATGTGTTGCCATAGGAGTTAAAGGTGAAAGTGTTACAAGTCTCTTTGTAACAGGTCTATCTTTGTGTAAAAACTCTCTTACCTTATTAATAATTTCTCTACCAGCACCTCTTTTGCGAGACCAAACAGTATATGCAACTGCAATAACACCGTACTGATTTTCTTGACATGCCGCTTGACTCATATAATCCATTTCTCTAACAGTTGATGGTACTTCATTTGTAAAAGCTACACATATAATAGCTTCAATATCTTCTTCAAATTTAAGACCATATATTTTTCTTTGTGATGAAAGCCGCCATTCTAGATCTAATTCAGGTCTAACAGGATCTTCCGATACATCTATATTAGTTAATTCTACTAGTTCGGTACCTTTTACCCACTTATAGAAATTATCTAATTTTTTTTTGAATACTTGCATTTTAAAAATATTTATACCTTATACTTTATAGAGTTTAGTGTAATTGAGTCTAGTTTCGTTAACATCAAAGTTCCTATTTTTGGTATGATCTTTAACTTTTGCTTTAATCTTTTTACGATCACCAATATTAAATGAGAACTTGTTCATAAAGCTAACTAGATCGCCGTCAAGGTCAGCAACATAATTGTAACTTTCCCATTGCTCACTCCAAAATTTATTAAGTATTTTAACAACACCTACAACAGGAGATTTAATTTTACCAATATGTTGACTATTTCTATACTCCATACGTAGTAACTTTTTGAATTTGTTTTCTTCTACTTCACGTTCAACAAGTTGAGGTACATATGCTAGTAATCCTAATTTATTAAAAGGTACATCCTTTTTATTTAAGACAGCAAAAACATCTTTTTGAAAGTCAGTCATACCGTTACCTAATAGTTGCATTGTATATCTGCGAAAATGTTTATGTGCTATTTCTACACCTTCATAATCTTCTTCAGTGACAGTGAAATCTACAAAGTCAGGATCTTTATATACACCAAAGTGTTGTTTCACCATATCCTTGTTTGAATGTTTAGTTGGATTATCTTCTGAGTACCGTTGTGTATTTTTTAGATATCCACCATTGATGCGATGAGCTGCAAAACAAAATGCTAATGCTTCTTGTAACGGAAAAGATTTTGTCATTATACAAACCTATCTATTAATGCAACAATTACTTCGTATCCACCGTATGCAAAAATACAAAAGATACAAAATTTGAGAAACTTATTCATTCCATCATCGGACATTACTTCCCAATGTGGACGGGGATCTTTCTTACCAAACATAATAACCTCTTTTTTTAATTATGTTTATATAATAACATCTTTTACAAAGATGTCAAGTTTTATTTTGGAGGATTTTCTTTATCCCAAGATATGAACATAAAAGCTACAAATGCTAGGGCAAATATTAAAAATATAATTCCTGACCATTCAATCATAAATCGTATTGAGCCCATTTCTTTTTAGAGTATCCGTTCTTTTCAGCCCATCGGACAAAAAGTCCACATTCGCGGCCGTGTGCTTCAATTTCCCAAGGTTGATCCCAGTAGTCTTTTACACACTTTTGACGTGGAGAAAGCCATTCTCCTTTCCATCTACTTCCCTGTTTAGCAGATGGTTCATATAGCTCGTTCCTAGCAAATTGCTTTACATGAACCATCTCATGTGCTACAGTTTCTAGTAATCTACGTAATCTTTTGTGTTTATTGATTTCTAACTCAAATGCTCTTGGATTTAGCCTATCGTCTACAGGCCATGCATAACCATAATTATCGTCTTTTTTGAAGTCTTTTACGTGAATTTCAATGTCAAGTGACTTCATTCTAGGCATAAGCATATCACAACAGTATTCCGCCATGCTTTTAATGTACTTTTTTTGGCTTTTAGAACCACCAATGACTTCGATATTGTTCATTTGTCGACCTTTTTGAGTTACTATATGTATATATTATAGCATCTCTAATCATTAAGTCAACACTTAATCGCCCGCTTTTTCTATAATTATGGTGCCTTGATCGCCGATTTTAAGTTTTACCTTATCGCCTTCTTTCCAATCAACAGTTTTAAGTACATCTGGTGGAATTTTCATAGTTGTAACACCATTTTCGTCTGTTTTTGTAAAGACCTCGTCTTTTTTAAATTCCCAAGTTTTGGTTGTCATATTGGCTTCCTTTTGTATACATATTTAACAGGTTTACAATTCGATTAAATACATTATGGACGACTATTTTAATGCCTTTTACGACATAGTAAAAGAGACCCAAGAATCTTCCGGTTATGTCTTGCCAGTAGATCTTGAATCATACATAGTTATGTTATTATCCCATAACATAGATAAACCAGATTGGCTTCCAGAAAAATCTTTCGCAGAACTTTACATGAAGTTAGATAGTCGACTTTCAGCAAAAGAGCTAGGTGATGCTTGTTTGTTTCTTACAGGTGTATTTCCTGCATATGCAACTAAAAAAGTTAACAGGAAATATTATCAGAATATAGGATCTAGTTCTTATGAAGTCGTACACGAATTAATTCCAGGTAGTTTGTTTGGCCAACTCTCAACACACTTTATATTTTTGAGCGACTTTATTGAGTTTACAATAAACCATTCAAAAGATGAAATAACAAGTATAAGAAATTTTTAATTATACGTGTGGTTCAGTGTGTCCATGAATGTCCTCTATGTTGATCACATCCGTATGACATCTATTGTGCATAACGTTTTCTTTTATTAAAAAAGTAAATTTAATAATAGCAACAAGAGCTAATGCTAATACTAATAGCATTGCAACTAAGCAAATGTACATCATAGTTAATTATTTTTTATTGGTTTATAAATTCCATGTCCGCGGCAACAATAAATCTATCTTCTTCTGATTGCACAACTCCAGGACGGTGCCATTGCTTGCCCGGATATATTAGCCATTGTCCTACTTTTGCTTCTGCAAAATATCTTGTATTAGGATCAGCTTCAGGACCTTCAGGAGCCATCTCAGTACCTGCGGTGACTGTATCAATTCCTTCTGGCAAGTGTAAGTAATACACTCCACTGACTGTGTGTGTTTGATCACTTCTATGATGGTGATGCCAAAGTTTATCTCTATCTTCTGGAAACTTTAATGAAGTCATATAACTCCAACTTTGTAGGTTAGTTATTTTAACTTCCCTCTTACAATAAGCAAAGCAGGACCAAATAAAACTCATACTTAAATTAGTCCAATCTTCAGTACCAAATCTAAAAGGAGACATCACTTGATATTTAGGTAAATCAAATGAATACTTTTCTTGTTCTACTTGCTTACGAATGTCAATGCTCATCCTTAGACGAGCATCGGCTGTTATTAAGTTATTCCAGTCGTAATATTCGTCGTTCGTATTTTTATCCATAGTAGTAATATAACATCTTTACTATACGAAGTCAAGTATTATTTTGTTGTAGCCATGCCAGCTAATGGATTTTCTAGAGCTTTTTCAATCTTTTTATCTAACTTTTCTTCTAATGCTTCTATCTGTGCATCAACTTTTGTTAGCTTATCATCCCAACGTTTATCAGTGTTTGAAATTAGATCTCTAATTTCTTTTTCACTATCACGTAGAGCTTCTCTAACTTCTCTATCGGCATCACGACTGCGTTTGTCAATTATTGCAATCTGATCTGTCTGATCACCTATTTCTACTCTTAAATCTGTGCGGATATCTCTTGCAGTACCTTGTGCATCACTGACAAGTTCTTTCATTGTATCTACTTCTTTACGCATTACACTTATTTGTTCTTGAAAGCCGCTTAGGTCTGGAGCAACATAAGTTTCAATCTTATCTCTCATATTCATATAGTCTTTGTAAAATTCAAATCCACCATAAAGCCCTCCAGCAAGTGTAGTCAATGCAGTAATAAGGATAAGCATTTTTCCGCCTTTTAACTTTACGCCAGCAAATTCAATTTCTGTTTTATTCTCGGCCATTGTATTTCCTTCCTAGTTATATTGGAGATCTGTTAGTTGTTCATGTAATCTATCTTGTGCAATGTTAAATAACCTTGCATAAGGATCTCTCAATTCTGCTGTATAAATTACAGGGTTTATATACCAGTCTTCCTTATCTTGTAAGTTAGGACTGTTCTTAGTTATATCAGCACCAATTATATTCATTAGTGCTAACTGTGTGCCTTGTGATGCCGCATCGTCTGATAACTTGCTTATTATCCTAGACACAATTCTTGTAGCTACTTCTTTCTTAACTTCTTCTTTATTCTTTGCGGATGCTTTTGCTTTTGGTTTCTCACTTTGATCTTTTTTGTCCGACTCTTCTTTTGGTTCTGCCTTTGCAGTTTTAGTTTCGCTACTTGATTCTTCTTGTTCACTTTCAACTACTTCTGTTTTAGGTTCTGAACTTTCAGACTCTGTTGTAGATTCAACTTGTTCCGGTTCTGCTTCTGCTTGCTGGCTATCAGGCTTTAATCCGCCTGGAGTAGTTTCTGCTTGTAATTCTTCTACTTGTGCTTCTACTTGTGCTTCAATCTGCGTTTCAACTTGTGCAACAGTTTCAGTTGTAGCAGGCATCTCAACTTCTATTGGTTCAATTGATATTTCTGTAAGACCTGTATCTAAATTTGTTTCTGTTGTAACTTCAAATGTGTCTATAGTTGATCCTGTGTTATCAGTAACAGTAACTTCAAAAGATTCTATTTCGGTCCCGCCAGCCATATCTTCCATATTTGTTTCTACTTCTACTTCTACTATATCCATTCCTATATCAGGTGTCTCAACTTCAATAGGTGCTACAATAGTTACAACAGTTGAAATGTCTTCGTTAGTTACAGTTGTAACTCTTTCTGTTGCACTAGATACGGCATAGCTTCTAACTACATCAGTTTGTGTATCTATAATAGTGTTAATAGTCTGACTTACAACAAAATCAATTGCTGTGTACACGGTTTGTACTATTGCATTATCAAATTGTGGACCGTGCCTGCCACTGTAATATCCTGAATCAATACCGTACAATTCTAATGTTGCTAATGAACTTGTATAGGTATTGCTTGGTACTGTTGAGTTAAAGAAAAAATCAGTTGTATTCCAACCAGTCCAAGATATATTCTCAAATAGATGAGCAAAGTTATGTAATGTATTTCCAGATGAATCTTTTATAGTTAATGTAATACTGAATGTATCTTTACAGTCACTAGTTGGATTTGCACCACACGTAGGTACAGTAGCATTAGAATTATGTGACCAAACTTGAGAACCGTACTTAACTGTAAAGCCTTCGTTTACTTCTGCTTGTGTCATTTGATCAAATAAATTGACAGTCTGAGAAACTTTTCCTCCATCTGTATTTTCATTACCTGTTTTTAAGCAGTTGCCACCATATGGCCCACAAGTATCTCCAACAGTAACATTACCAGTTGCTGTCCAATTACTAGGATTTCCTGTATTTTTTTCTGTTTCAAAACCTCGGTTACCTAAATAATTATTTGACTCTGTGTTAGGTGTGTGATTCTCTGTTGTTATATTTGTAGTTGTTGTAGTCGTAGTAGTGGTAGGTGTACTAGTATCTATTGTTTGTGTTGTAGTTGTAGTTACATCTTCTACTGTAGTTGTAGTATGAGTATCTACAGTTGTTTGTTCTGATATACCAGCACCCAAGTCTTCAACTGTGGTTGTAGTATTTGTAATTTCTGTATTAGTGCTTACTGGACTAGTTGACGTAGATGTAGTAGTATTAACAATAGTAGATGTTGACGTACCTACACTAGATGTACTAGTTGATGATGACGTTGATGTAGTATCTCCGTCTGCAGCATTAGAAGGGAAGGAAACAGATAGGTAACCCAAAAGCACAAGCGGCAATACTACCGACGATAACAACGCCTGCAATGGTATTGAATTTATTTTTTCCTGAATTTTCTTTAGCATAATCG
>Ga0209359_10000277_pt1 | contig 12405 bp, 7 predicted proteins | sample MarorgKNORR_S2LV_FD_188224 | JGI IMG/M metagenome (GOLD analysis project Ga0209359, IMG submission 188224) | Marine microbial communities from the Southern Atlantic Ocean, analyzing organic carbon cycling - Surface_A/KNORR_S2/LV (SPAdes) (version 2) | ecosystem: Environmental > Aquatic > Marine... | reverse complement strand
TTTTGAATTTAGGTCGACTGTAACAGCAGGAATAGTAAGTGCTAAAGCAAGAAATATAGGAATTCTGAGAGATAGAAATAATCTACAAATAGAAGCATTTATACAGCACCAAGCACCTGTTAATCCGGGTAACTCGGGCGGCGCACTTGTAGACCTGAAAGGAAATTTAGTCGGAATCAATACAGCAATTGCTACTCCTACGGGAACTTTTGCTGGGTACTCTTTTGCAGTACCTTCTAACCTCGTGAAGAAAGTATACAATGACTTAACAGAATTTGGTGTGGTACAGCGAGCTTTACTCGGCATCACAATTCTTGATGTGAATGCAGCAATGGCAGAAGAAAATGATTTACCTGTTGTAACGGGTGTTATGATAGATAGGGTTAATGGTGGTGGAGCAGCAGATGATGCTGGACTGGAATCAGGAGACGTTATAATAGATATTAATGGAGTAGAAATAAGAAATGTTTCAAACCTCCAGGAGCAAGTAGCAATTAATAGACCAGGGGATAAAATCTTTGTCACTTACATTAGAGATGGCAAAACTAAAACTACTAATGCTACATTAAAAAACACGTTAGGAACTACAGAAGTTGTCGCATCAGCTAATTCGTTTTCAATAGATGGAGCAAAATTTGCTGACGTGCCAAAAGAGCTTAAAGAAAAGTTAGATATTGAAGGAGGAGCCCAAGTATCAGACATTGAAAATGGTAAATGGAAAAGCTCTGGTATAACTAAAGGTTTTATAGTTACTTCAATAAATAAAAGAGAAATATCTGATGTAGAAGGCCTGTCCTCTACCCTATCACAATTACCAAAAGATGATGGCGTTCTAGTAGAAGGTGTTTATCCTAACGGAGTGAAGGCTTACTACGGAATTGGTTGGTAGATAGGTTTTACTTAAATTTGACTATGCTTAGAATACTTTTACTATCTCTCTTATTGATATCTTCTTGTGGATTCGAAGATAATATGCCTTGTAGGTCTGATGATTGTGAGGATAATCCAGAGGAACTACCAAAGTCAGAAGATGAAGGATAAAAAAAACCCTCACGAGTGAGGGTTAAATAGTAAACCAAACCATTAAGATATATAAATAACGACGCTTCTTTATTTTTGTTACAAAGACTACTGTAGAATTTGTGAATGAGTAACAAAGTAAAAGTGAAGAAGACTAAAATTCTCAAAAAATAAAATAATCTATTATAAAATTATCCAGAGAAAGGTTGTGGCTACAATATTAATTTTAATAAGCTAAATAGGTTTCATTCTACAATCATATACTTGTTGGATAATCATATAAAGATATAACAACTTCAATATTAAATAATTCTTAAAATCGGCTTTATCTAACCAAATAATTCGTTTTTTTATTAAAAAAAAATTAAATTGAGATCTATAAAAAAACCAATTACCATGAAAAATTTCTATTTAATAATATTATCTATTTTAATTATATCCTGTAGCGGAGGGTCAGATACATCTCAACTTCCCGATATAACAATAACTACTTCATCATCTGAAGCAAAAGAAGCCTACCTAAAGGCTATGGATCTTTACGATCAAAGGAGGCAAGCTACAGTTGAGGAGAGAAAAACTCTCCTGAATCAGGCATTAACACTTGACCCTGATTTCCTTTTAGCAAAGGCATCATTATATTCTATGCTTGGTACCGAATACAACAACAAAGTTTTAAAAGACGTTTATGATGCTAGGGAAACTGTAAGTGAAATGGAATCTAAAATAATTGAATTCCTTTATAATGAAAGAACAAACTTTGATCCTGAAGTTGCTTCATATAATATTACTATGCTTACTGACGAGTACCCAGAGCTGTGGAGATTATGGTACTGGTCTGGAGTGGTTAAATCATATAACCCTGGTGAAATTTATGATGCGATAGATGATCTTGAGACTGCATTAGAAATTAATCCTAATCATTTTGGGACAAAATTATTTCTAATTGCAAAACATCTCCAATTTGGAGGGTGGGGAAACACTTTACCAGCTGAAGAAATAGATTTAGAATTTATTAAACCTATGGTTGATAACGTTGAAGAAAACCACCTTGATAATTCTTATACTCATGTTGTAGTTGGAAATTATTACAGAACTCTAAGTCAGTTCGATAAGGCAATAGAAAGTTATAACAAACTAGAGGATTTTCAAGATCAGGGAGTTCAAAATCTATACACTGCCAACCATTACCGAGCACTAGCAAATACTTTCAAAAATGATTTTGAGTCTGCCGAATTTTTTTTCAGAAAAAATGTTGAACTTGGAAATCAATTTGGAGCGTATACGTGGCTTCCTCAAATGTTTCTATTTGATAATAATTTTGACGCTGCAATTTCTGTTCTTGATGAATTTGAAGAAAATCTTATTTCGCTTGAACTTCCAGCACAACAAGAACTAAATTCAATAGTTACTATTAATCGACTAAAATTTCTATGTTATGCCCATAATCAACTTGAAGACGAATCTCTTCAACACATCCAACTAACAAAAGAATCTCAGTTAAATGCAATTAATCTTAGAAAAAACAGATCCACTGAGAACGAATATAATGAGCAAGTTAAATATGCAGAATATGTTGAGGAAACATTTCTAATATGGCATGATATATTATTTGGGAATTACAGTAATGCTAAAAGTAAATTGAATGATTATAAAAGTGTCAGTGAAAAAATTAACAGACCAAATAATCTTCACAACTATTATGTCTTAAATGCACTTACTGAATTGAACTTAGGAAATCCTGATAAGTCGTTAGAATATTTTAATATGACAAATAAGTTTAATGGATTTGGAGATCAAATTCCTCTAAATGATGATTATTATACGTATTTCAAAGGTTTAGCTCTAAGAGCTTCTGGAGATTTAGAAGGGGGTAAGGTTCTTTTTAATGAAATTGCTTCAAAAAACTTTTATGGCATTCAACCATCCCTTGTTAGAAATCTGGCAAAAGCTCAACTTTAAAAGAGTAACTAATTTATTAAAAATATGCATAGAAGGTTTCCAGCCCTTTTACTTTTACTTTTACTTTTTTGCAATAAGTCTTATTCGCAATCAAACTTAAATTATACAAAAGTTGAGGTTCCAGAAATATCATCATTAGATGTTAAATCCATTTTTATTGACAGTCAGGGATTTAATTGGATAAGTACGAGCGAAGGACTAAATAGATTTGATGGAATAAACAATACTATATTTAGATCTAATCCTTTTGATAATAAAACAATTTCGAATAATTTTTCTAAAGCTGTATTCCAAGTTGACAACGATGGTGTTTTTATAACTACCTCTTCTGGCCTAGATTACTTTAACTATAAGAATCTTGAGTTTGAAAGAATAGAATCAAAATCATCACCAACCTCATTCTACTCTTATGAAAATTATGTATTTACACCTACTGAGACAGAAGGTCTTTTTATTTACGATGTTGAAAATGATTCCATAATTGATGATTTAAAATTTGACCCTAGGAATCCTTTATCAATATCTTCATCAAATTTTACAGAAGTTCAAAATGATAATATTTTATTAAGTCTTTTTGGTGGAGATAGTACTTTATGGATAGGTACATCTAATGGATTAAATAGATTTAATTTAAAAACTAAATCAAATAAAAGATTTTATAATGAAGAAACAGATACCAGTATTCCCTCAAACTATATATATGACATCTACTCGATTGATAGTTTAATATTTATCGCAACTGATAATGGAGTTGCAACAATAAATAAGTTAGACAATTCTATTAAACAGGTTGACTTCTTCAGGAATATAGAAGTTTATGATTTATTTGAAATATCTGGAAATTTACTAATTCATGATAGCCGTGGAATTTATAAAGTTGAAAACTTAATGGATAAAAAATTTATCCAAATCTACTCTGGGTCGGAAATATCTCTCAAAAAAATTAATAGTAATGAGTTCGTTTTATGGAATGATCAATCAAAAGTAGAAAGATTATTTTATTTCAATAATAAATTTAATGCTCAAGTTTTAAGTCAAGAATCCAGTATCTCTATAAATGATGTAAGTAACTTCAAAGGAGCATATTATTTATCAACTGAAGATGGAATAATTAAAGTATCCGAAAACCTAAATAATATTATACCAGTTTATGATAGAGATGAAAATATAATATCGATTATTGAAAATGATTTTTTTAGAGTTCTATTAACAAACAAAAAAATCTTGGTATATGAAGAGGAGGAAATACTTTTCAGCTTTGATGTTGACAAATTACTTAAGGGTCAAGACGTATCAAATCCCCAACTTTTATTAGATGAAGACGAATATCTATACATTGGTACAGACAAACTTAATGTTATAAACCTATATGATGAGGATGAGGTAATAATATATGAAAGTTCTTTATCTGGCTTTAATTCTATATTAAGTGGTAATATTAACAATCTTGAAATACTATCTAGAAATAATGTTAAAGAAGTGTGGATCTCTCTAAATACTGGAATTTCTATTTTTAATGTTGAACAACTTAAGTTTGAAAATTTTAAGTATAATCAAAGGAGTTCAAGAAATAAGTTTCCGAATGGATTTTCTTCAATCTTAATATCAAAAAAAGATGAATTATGGATAACTAACTTGACATCAGGACTCTATAAATATGATCCTGAAAACCTCGATCTAATAAGACATTATATATTTGATATTAATGACCAGAATAGTATTACCAGCTCTTCACTTACAAGCATTACAGAATATAATGACGAATTATATATTGGGTCAGAAGGAGATGGAATCTTTATATACTTAAATGATTCGACTGGTTTCAATAATGTGAATATTGAAAATGGTTTGCTATCTAATAACGTTAAAAACTTCTTAAAAACATATCAGTTTCTATTTATTTTAACAGATAAAGGAATTAATTATTTTGACTTTGAAGTAATGTCAACTCTTACAGACGGGAATAATAATAATTTAAGAAATATTAATTCTGAGGATGGTCTCATTACAAGTAAAATTCTAGATAATGGAATAAGTTTTTATAATGATTTTATATACATATTCTCAGAAAATAATATACAGAGGGTAGACCTCTATAATTTATTTGTTGACAGAGAGAATCCAATTCTTAACTTAACTCTATCTGAGTATATTGATGAGAACTTTGATAGAAGAAAATTTAAAATATCTGATAATGAAATTAATTTAACATCAGATATATCAAATATTGAAATCACTTTATCGTCACCAACTTTTTACAAACCTCAAAGCTCTCAGATATTTTACAAAATTGAAGAATTAAATAATGACTGGGTAAACCTTGGTAAAGAAAGAAAACTAATTATACAGAGCTCTGGATATTCTAATAGCTTTGTGAATGATAATAAAATTCTTGCGCCTTACGGAAGTTATAATTTAAAAATTAAATCGGCAAACAGTTCAGGTATAGAAAGTGCTAATCAACTTGAATACAATCTATCAGTTACCCCACCATGGTACCTTACTACGTTTGCTTTTATTGCATACCTTATCCTTATAGGCTCAAGTATATTTCTTTATGTAAAATTTAGTCAGGGTAGGACAAGGAGGTTAATGGAAGAGAAAAGGAAAGAAGAGGAATTAGAGGAAGCTCATAATCTTCAGATGGGATTATTAGCGAAAGAAAATCCAAAAAGAGAAGACCTCGATATTAGTACATTTATTAAATGTGCAACTGAAGTCGGAGGTGACTACTATGATTTTATTGAATTTGAAGATGGAAGTTTACTCGCTATTTGTGGTGATGCGACTGGGCACGGAACAGCTTCTGGGATGATGGTATCCATCACAAAAGCTGGACTACTTGGAATCGACTCTAACGATCCCAATTTTATATTAAAAACACTTAACAAAATAATTAAAAAAGTTGATATAGGAAGATTGAGAATGAGTCTGAACCTAGTACATTTTCAGAATGGAAGTATGAAACTAAGTTCTGCTGCAATGCCACCAATGTATCACTTCGAAAAGAAAAAAAATAAAGTTGAAGAGATAACAATTTCAAACTTACCTTTGGGTGGTTTAATGTCAGAAAACTTTACAGTTCTTAATAAGAAGTTTTCTAAGGACGATGTATTAGTAATGCTATCAGATGGTCTTCCTGAGGCACCTAACAGAGACGGTGATCTTTTAGATTATGCTGCAGTCAAAGAATGTATAGAGAAACACTCAACAAAAACAGCTGAAGAGATAAAAGATGAATTAGTTAAATTATCTGATCAGTGGATGAATGGAGTACATAACCCTGATGACATTACGATAGTAGTCTGCAAAAAACTTAAGAACTAATTTATTTTTTTTTATGTGTATAAAGCCAGACTTCGATAGGCTTTGCTTTCCCCTTAACATGAATTGGTGGTATTTTTTTAAAGTTGTGCTCTTTAGAAATATTATCTTTAACAGAATTTGATATTAAAATTTCACCTGACTTGGCGTGTGAACACAATCTTGCACCAAGGTTAATTGTATCTCCAATAACTGTGTAATTCATCTGCTGCTCTGAGCCAATATTACCAGAAACAGCCTTTCCTTTATTAATACCTATCCCAATCCTAAATGGCTCAAAACCTTCTTTGACAATATGAGAGTTGAATTTATCTAACTTTTTAAACATTTCAATAGCAGTGTTTACAGCATTTTCTGTGTCCATATCATTCTTAAGGGGTACACCATATAAAACCATTAACTCATCTCCAACAATCTTATCAAGAGTCCCGTTATACTTGAATACCACATCAATCATTGACTGAAAATATTTGTTTAAAAGTTTGACTATTTGAGTGGGATTTAGTTTTTCAGACATACTAGTAAATCCTCTAATATCTGAAAATAATATTGTGATATCACTCTCAGTTCCCCCTAGATTTAAAGAATCTTCATTCTCTAAAAGTTTGTCTACTATGTTTTTTGAAACGTATTTCTTAAAAGTTGATTTTACCTTATTTATTTTTGATAAATCATCTACAGCAATAACTATTCCACTAAATTTTTTTTGTTCATCAAAAACAGGTGAACAAGATAAATTAACACTAATTTTTTTCTTTGAGGATTTAAATTCAAACTCTGTCTCAAATAATCTCTCTTGTTCAGATTCTACTTTTTGAATTATTTCCTGTAGTAATTCATCTTTCTCAAAAATGATTAAATAATGATTACCAACAACTTCTTCCTTCTCTTTTTTAAGAACTCTTAATGCCTCTTTATTTACAAATTCAATCTCACCAAAAAGATTAATTCCAATAATCCCAGTCGTAATTGAAGACATTACATTTTCGTTTAATTCATTGGACTTTTTTAATGATTCCAAAAGCTTAACATTTTGATATGCAAAGCTTGTCTGGATTGTTATAGAATCTAATAACTTCAGATCGTTATTATTAAAATCTTCAATACCTTGTCTAGTTTCCTTATCAAATAAAACAATAGCACCAACTAACTTTCTTTCATTTATAATTGGACAGATTATAGAATAAGTTGAGTCAAAAAGGGAATGATTAAAATTATGATTTTTATTTATAATCAATGATTTTTTTTCTTTGTTTAATAACTTTAAGAAACCTGATCGAGTATTAAATATTTGCTTTTTAATCTTTTCTTCATCAATATTAAATGTTGAGATAGGATCAAAAATATTAGATACATCATTTTTAATTAGAATAATTCCCTTTGATGAGTTTAAAATTGAGGAGGAGAGAGTTAATACATTAAAGAAAAGACTGTCAAGATCATCAAGTGAATTTATTGTATTAGTTAAATCTAATAAAGTCTCTAGCTCAAGAAACTTTTCATTCAGATCTTTATTTTTAAGAAGTAATTGATTTTCTAGATCTTCTATAGATTTCTTTGAAGAAGGTCCAGCCATTTTAATTATTATGCTAATTTATCAACAGCAGAATCTATTGATTCATAAACTTCACAGTATTTTGTAATCCCCATGATATTAAATGTTTTCTCAACAATTCCAGCAAGGTTAGTGAATGCCATAACTCCGTCAACACCTTGAAGCTTTTCAATAATTTCAATTAGAATTGATACACCTATACTATTCACAACTTTTGAATCAGCCATATCAATTAGAAACTTTGTACTTCCCGACTCCATCTTTTCGTTAAATACCTCAAGTACAGCATCGCCTGCAATGTTATTAAAGTATCCGTTTGTGCTTATTATTATAACACCATTTTTTTCATCTACGTTTTTAATTGTATCACTCATTATCTTCTTTCTTTTTAGTCATTGTTACTGTGGTTCCAGATTCAGTACTGTCATATTCTACAGTATCCATTAATTCTGCTACAAGTTGTAAGCCCCAACCCCTTTTTCTGGCGTCAGCTTGAAGTTTGTTTTCTATGTTAGGTATCTCAACTTTTGACTTATCAAATCCTTTCCCTTGATCTATAACTTTGACAGTTAATTTATCATCAGAAACTATGAAGTGTATGTAAATCTCTTTTGTTTTAGAATGCTCAAAAGCATTTATACATGACTCGATTATAGCCATACTGATTTCACCTGTTTTTTCCTCGGAAAGATTCATATGCTTAGATATGACCTCAGCTGTCTTAGTCGCAGTTAATTCAATATCTGGAATTACTGGTAATTTTAATTCTACTTCTGGATTTTTCATTATTTGTAAATCTAAACATGTTTAACTACTATAACAATAATATATGAATGGTTTTATTAAGTATTTTTTTTGATAACAACTATTGTCACATCATCATCTGGTATGCCTCCATCCAACCACCTATCAACTTCACTTATTAATTTATCTCTTATTTCCTCTGATGACTTTTTTGAATTTTTAGTAATCAAACTGAGCACCCTGTCATAATCATATAACTCACCACTACTATTTTCAGCCTCAGGCAGACCATCAGATAACATAACTAGAACATCTCCCTTTTTAAAATCTCTTTTTTGTATATCAAAAGTTTCATTTTTAAGGCCCCCTAAAGGTAGCCCTCTAATAAGTATCTCTTCTGTCTTTTTTGAGATCGAATTATACAAATAAACTGGCGGCATTGCAGCAGAACTTAAAGTAATTTTATTCTTATTTGCCTCACAAATATTAAGACTCATTTTTAGTGTACCTAGATCTATCTTTTTAACTATATTATTTAGTTCATAAAGTACTTTATTTGTCGATAAAGCAGGAAGCCCATTTAATGCTGATTTTATAATTGATACCATCATGCCAGATGCTGTACCGTGACCAGTAGCATCTCCACATACTGCATATAAAGTCTCATCTTTCTCAAAAAAGTCGTAATAGTCACCACCTATCTCTGTTGAAGTTACTAATCCTGCAGACACATCATACGATTTAATCTTTGGGAAGGTCTTAGGTAACATACTCTGTTGAATTTTTTTAGCTTCCTCTAATTCACCTGCTCTCCTTTCATTATCAGCTTTTTCTAATGACTTCTTTGCTTGGTATTTTCCAAATGACCAAAATCCAAATAATAATGTAAATAAATAAAGAGTATATGCATATACTGTTCTATACCAAGGAGGTAGAATTGAAAAATTAAAGGATATAAAATCACTTGCATTTCCATTAGTATCCCTTGCTTGTATATAAAACGTATAATCATTTTCAGATAAATTAGTATACTCTCTAAAAGAATTATTTGTCCACTCACTTGTGTCTGAATCCTGACCTTTTAAAAATACTCTATACTGGTTATTTTCTTCTTTATTAAAAACTGGATATGCGTATTCAAACTTTACAGTTCTACTACTATCATATTCTAATTCTAATGAATCTAATGATTGTAAACTATTGTTTACATAAAAACCTCTTAAAATGGGTTTTTGAGAGCTGATTAGATTTTCAAGTTCAGATTTGTAAGGTAGCCATCTAATTAGTTTAGCATCCCTACTTCCTAACCAAACAGTTTGGTTTTCACCTAATCCCTCAATAAAATTTCTACCTGTTAATTCGTTATAATCAATCTCACCCCAATTGTGAACTTTTAAAATATTATAGAGAGAGTCTGTAAATTCAACTTCATAAACACCATTCCTGGTAAAATACCAATTTGTTTCTGAGTCTTCATTATAACCCTGTGAAAATAAATTTGCTTTCTGTATTTCAACCATATTCATACCTGTAGGTATAAGCTTATTATTTTCATCACTAATTTTATAAACTGTAGATGAATCAGAAAAAACTACGTAACCTATTTTTGTCTTTCTCCAATTAAAAGTGGAATCTGGTAATAAACTTAAGTCGTTCTTTAAAGAGTCAGGTAATGTACTTTTTATTGAATCCTTTAAGGGATGTTCTATTTTGTCAAAAGTAAAATTTCCAAATTTATCATAACCTGCAAAAAAAGTACCTCTTCTACCACCAGCTGATAAAATCAGTCTACCAGGTGATATCTCTTCGAAAAAGGGAACGGGGTAACCTGGTTCTGGCTGATAAGTTTTAATTATTTGAAATTTTCCAAATTTATCTTTTTTCATTACTTTAAGCCCGTCCACATTATGACCGACTATTAGAAAATCTTTGTTTAATTTACTCTGGGCTGACATAGAAATATCATAATCACTAGAAATTAATTTAGTTTTTCCGTTTAAGTGTTGTGATAACCCATAGTTGTGTGCCCCAATTATTGATTTATTAAATTTATGATATCTGCCCATTTGGTCATTAAACTCTAATTCTTTAATCGTATTATTATTCATTGGATCATATGATGGTTGAAGAGAATAAAGTTCTTTGGTAGATCCAAAATGAATCAACCCATCAATTCTTTTAATTGGAGCCCACACATAGCCTTCTATTCCGTTATTAGAATCATATTGTGTTAAAGAATTTTTTAAATTTATTATTGAAGCTCCTGTCGTCGTCGCAATGTACAGCACATCATTATCATCAATAAATGATACATTTATTTCAGCAGAAGCTAATCCGTCTTCATTATTAATATTATTTAGAATATTAAGGTTTTCATCTATAATCAAAATACCTCCTCTAGAATGAATAGGTATGGAACCATTGCTAAAAGGTCTTAAATCATCGGATACATATACCCCATTATCAATTAACCAATTGTTCAAAACTGAATTTGATGATTTTATAAAATTTCCATTCTTCTTAAGGATATACGCCCCAATTGTCCTACTAAATAATAATAAATCACCATCATTAGTTTCATAGAACAATTCTATTCTATTCTGTGAAAGAAACTCTGATTTTTCTACAAACTCAAACTCATCATCTACTAACTTATAGAGACCATAACCCCATCTCCTAGTATAAATTGTATTACCAGCTTTAGCAAAACCATGAATTTTTCCATCTGAAGCTCTTCCACCAGCATAATCTGAAAACTTCCATATTTTGTCAAACGAATCACCATCCCATCTAAATACAAAGTTAGGAGTATAGAATATTAGCTTTCCTTCATATTCTAATGAACCCCAAATTACTTGTCTTCTATAATCTATAGAATCTGGTAGCTTATGAAGCAAATATTCATACTCAACCAATCCAAAATCATTTTTTACTAATCTACCAAATTTTGCATTTCCAGTAACGTATATTGTACCATCATCCATCTGAACTAATGTTCTAGCAAGGCCATATCCAAATCCTTGTTGATAAGAAGAATCTTCTTTCACTTCAACGGTTCTGACATTAACTCCATCGTATTCTAAAATACCAGAATTTGAAGCCATATAAATTAAATTATCAACATTTGACTTTAATATCCCCCAGACATAACCCGGTCTTCCAAGAAAATTTTGATCATAATTTTGGATAGAATAATTTCCTCTTTCCTCCTCAAGTCTTTTTATAAATTCTTCATCGGATATTGATTGAGCAAAAATTATTACAGGAAAAAATAAAAAAATAATTAATTTCATATCGTTAAACCTTTTTAATTACAACTATTGAAGTATTCATTGCACTACCCTGATTAACAGCATACTTCTCAAAATCATAGTCAGAAAGTTCATTTATATTTTGAGATAAAGAAAAAACAAAAGGATATATTACTAATAAAAAAGTAAAAAATAACCTCAGAAACTTCATTAATTAAATTTTAAAGAAATGATAATAAATACTTACAATTAAATTATTTAATAAAATACTAATAGCAAAGAGATTACCTCTAAAAATACATTATAAGTGTGATTTTTTAGTATTATATATTAATTTAACATCTAAATTATAAAACATGAAAACAGGTAGTATTATTTCTAATTATTGGGATCTAATAGAGTACAATGTCCACCACATAAGACACTCTGAGTTGAAAGCATCATTAATCTTAACAGCCTATGGTATAATTTTCGGTTTAGCTTACGATGTTAGTGGAGACTTACCTATACCTGAAAAATATAAATACATTCTATATATACTAATAATAATTT
>Ga0209359_10000274_pt1 | contig 12465 bp, 10 predicted proteins | sample MarorgKNORR_S2LV_FD_188224 | JGI IMG/M metagenome (GOLD analysis project Ga0209359, IMG submission 188224) | Marine microbial communities from the Southern Atlantic Ocean, analyzing organic carbon cycling - Surface_A/KNORR_S2/LV (SPAdes) (version 2) | ecosystem: Environmental > Aquatic > Marine... | reverse complement strand
CTTCGGGTAATTTTGGTCATGCATATGCTGGCTGGACTGCAAAAGAAATGGGATTGCCAGTAAAAAGGCTTATCATAGCAACCAATGAAAACGATGTTTTACATCAAACTTTTTCTAACAACCTCTATGCCAAAACAAATGTTGTTCAAACCCTTGCTCCTAGTATGGATATTTCTGTTGCCAGTAATTTTGAAAGACTGCTCTATAATTTATATGATAACGATTCGTCATTACTTGCAAAAAATATGCGCGCCTTTCCGGAAAAAAGTATTGATATTCCTGATAGTAAGATAGATGCAGTTTCTAATTTTTTTAAAAGTCATTGCAGCAATGATCAAGAGATAATCAAGCAAATTATCAATACACATCAAAATATCGGCTACTTAATTGATCCACATACAGCCACTGGGGTTAGGGCCAGTAATGAAATATCACCTTCAAATGAACCCGTCATAACAATGGGAACTGCTCATCCTGCTAAATTTTCAGAGGCTATTGAGCAAGCCATTCCAGACTATCATTCATCTCTTCCTAAGAAAGTTGAAAAAACATTTCAACAGGAAGAGCAATTCAATATTTTGGAAGAAAATTACGAAGAGATTAAAAGTTTTGTTCTCTCTAAAGCACTTTAATACATGACAGAAATTACATCACTTAATGAAGAGCTAAAAGATCACTCTCAAAGAATAGAAGATCTAAGGGGGTATCTTTGACGTTGAAAATAAGACCTTAAAACTTGAAGAATTAATTCTTAAATTGAGTGATACAAAAATATGGGACGATCCTCAAAAAGCTCAAGAAATTAATAAGGAGAAGGTCTATTTAGAAAAGGAACTTGTGAAGTTCAATAATCTAGATGTTGCTATTAAAGATTCTATAGAGTTAGCGGAAATCGCTATTGAAGAAGATGATTCATCTGCACTCGAAGAGATTTCTAAAGAGATAGAGAATAATGAATTGGCATTAAGTGATTTAGAATTTATAAGAATGTTTTCAAATAAAATGGATCCGAATAATGCATATTTAGATATTCAATCAGGTTCAGGCGGAACGGAAGCACAGGACTGGGCAGAGATGCTCATGAGAATGTATTTGAAATGGGGTGAATCTAAAGGTTTTGAAACAGAAGTAATAGAAGTTTCTCCTGGTGAAGTGGCCGGTATAAAGAGTGCGGCAATAAAATTTAATGGCGATTATGCATATGGATGGTTGAGAACAGAGACGGGAGTTCATAGATTAGTCAGAAAATCTCCATTTGACTCAGGAAGCAAAAGACACACATCATTTGCATCTATTTTTATTTCACCAGAGGTTGATGAAACAGTTGAGATAGAAATAAACCCCGCTGATTTAAGGATTGATACCTATAGAGCCAGCGGAGCAGGGGGGCAACATGTAAATAAAACCGACTCAGCTATAAGAATTACTCATGAACCTTCCGGTGTTGTATCACAATGTCAGTCACAAAGATCTCAACATCAGAATAAGGATAAAGCCATGGCCCAACTAAGAGCTAAACTATATGAGATAGAAATGAATAAGATTAATGAAGAAAAACAATCTCTAGAAGAGTCAAAAGCTGACATTGGTTGGGGTAGTCAAATACGATCGTACGTACTTGATTCCTCAAGAATTAAAGATTTAAGAACTGGCGTAGAAACTACAAATTGTTCAGCGGTACTTGATGGCGGGCTAGATTATTTCATCGAAGCAAGCTTAAAAGAAAATATTTAGTTAAAGTATCAACTATGACAGAAAAACTAACGGAAAATGAGCTTCTTGAACAGAGAAGATTAAAACTCGATGCACTAAGGGAGAGGGGAGTTGCCTATACAAATTCCTTTAGAAGAGATTCTTTATCTCAAGATTTAAAAATTCAATTTGACGGAACATCTAAAGAAGAGTTAGAAGAACAATCTCACGAAGTTGCTATTGCCGGCAGGATTATGCTGCAGAGGATTATGGGTAAAGCCAGTTTCATAACTTTGCAAGATATGAAAGGACAAATCCAAGCCTATATCCGATCAAATGACATTCCTGAAGGTCAATATGATGAATTTAAAACATGGGATCTAGGAGATATCGTAGGAATAAAGGGCAAATTATTCCTCACAAAAACAGGAGAATTGACTGTTCATGCAGATTCAATACAAATGTTGACTAAATCTTTAAGACCTTTGCCTGAAAAACATTCGGGATTAGTTGACACAGAGCAAAGATATAGAAAAAGATACTTAGATCTGATAACAAACTCAGAAAGCTTAGAAATTTTTAAGAAAAGGAGTCAAATAATAAGCTCTATAAGGGAGTTTTTTATAAGTCATGAATATTTGGAGGTAGAAACTCCAATGATGCACTCTATTCTAGGTGGCGCAGCAGCTAAACCATTTACAACTCATCACAATGCATTGGATATGGATCTTTATTTGCGTATAGCACCTGAATTATATTTGAAGAGACTTGTGGTAGGAGGAATGGAAAAAGTTTTTGAAATAAATAGAAATTTTAGAAATGAAGGGCTATCTACAAAACATAATCCTGAATTTACAATGCTAGAGTACTATACCGCTTTCGCTGATTTTAATAATCAAATGGATTTTTTAGAGAGACTTTTTAAATTTGTTTCAGAAGAAGTATTGGGCTCATCAAAATTGGAAACTGAAAATATAAGCTATGATTTTTCTAAACCATTTCAAAGAATTAGTTTGAAAGAAACAGTTTCTAAGAAACTTTCTATTGATCCCATTTCATTTGATGATAGAGGTTTCCTTCTGGATTTAGGAAAAAAATATAAGCTTGAAGATATAGAAAATCTGTCAAATGGAAAAATTTTATTTGGATTATTTGAAGAGCTTGTTGAATCAGAATTAATTAACCCAACATTCATTACTGGATATCCCAAAGAGGTATCGCCTCTATCAAGAGCTTCAGATGAAAACCCTGATGAAGTAGATAGATTTGAGTTATTTATTGGAGGTAAGGAAATAGCTAATGGATTCTCGGAACTGAATGATCCTGATGATCAGGCAGAACGTTTTCAAGATCAGGTATCTCAAAAATCAGCAGGTGACGAAGAGGCCATGGAATTTGATTCTGACTACATCGAGGCTTTGGAGTATGGCTTACCTCCCTGTGCAGGGGTGGGTATCGGCATTGATAGATTGGTGATGTTGCTTACAGGTGCTCAATCCATCAGAGATGTACTCCTATTCCCACAAATGAAGCCAAAAAATTAGTCTATTAGATCTGAAACGGCTTCTCTTTCAGACTCTAATTCTTCGGTAGTAACTTTTATCTTGGTTTGAGCAAACTCATTCAGCTCTATCCCCTGAATTATCTCGATTTTTCCAGTAGAATTGGTTCTAAGAGGAAATCCAAATATTAATCCCTCTGGAATTCCATAACTTCCATCACTAACAACAGCCGCGCTAAAACAGTCACCTTCTTTGGTAGGGTTGATTACCGCTTTAACCGTATCTATCGCAGCATTAGCAGCGGAAGCAGCAGATGATGCTCCTCTGGCGTCTATTACGGCCTTACCCCTTTGTTGAACCAAAGGTAAATAACTATCTTCGAGCCATAGGTTGTCATTAATAACTTCAGCAGCACTAACACCATTAATAGTTGCATTATAAGGATCGGGATACATGGTAGGACTATGATTACCCCATATAATCATATTTTTTATAGATGAAATTTCTACTGCTGCTTTCTCTGCTAGCTGTGCTTTCGCTCTATTTGCATCAAGAGCAGTCATAGCAAACCACTGCTGGGAAGAATTATTCGCTGAGTGCATTCCAATAAGTGCATTAGTATTAGCTGGATTACCTACTACTAATATTTTTGCATCTGACTTAGCTAGTTTTCCAATGGCTGATCCTTGATCTGTAAAGATTCCACCATTTATTTTTAAAAGATCACTTCTCTCTTCAATTTTCTTCCCATCAATAACAATCCCTCTCGGAATACTCCCGACCAAAAGAATCCAATCAGCATCTTTTACTCCTTCTTTTATGTCAGAGGTAGCAATAAGCTCACCTGTTTGCTCAAAACCACAGTCTATCAATTCCATAATTGTGCCTTGTAACTTATCAACAACTTGAGGTATTTCGATGAGTCTTAAATTTACTTTTGTATCAGACCCAAAAGTTTCTCCACTTATCAATCTGGGCAAGAGAGAATAAGCTATCTGTCCTGCTCCGCCTGTAACTGCAACATTAATTTCTTTCATTTATTTCTCCTTATAAATTAGGCTTAAAAATATTTCTTTTTCCATCATTTGAAACTGTACCAAGAGCATTTAGCATCTCTTCGTGACACATGTATTCTAAAGTAGAGGTATCCCTTTCAGTATTTGCAATAAATCTTTTTCCGTCTTTAAGACGACCTATGACAATACCTTTATCTGGACCATTTCGTGAATGAGTAATTGTATAAGTTTCTATAGAACAATCTCCTTGAGGAGTCTCTGTAAAATTTGGCTTATCTGCTGTATCAATCTCCTTTTGTATATGAGAAGTTTCAGCAACTTGATTCCATTCGCCTTCAAAGGGTTTTGAGGAGAATATACCTGCACCATGCTTTGTTATATACCAACCATTTGCTGTAGCTAAACCAAACTTTCCAGGTTCTGCTCTCAACTTGTCCATCAAAGTTGCAATTGAGTTCATCACATATGCATTTCCTGGACCTCCGAAGTAAGGAAGTCCGCCGGTAACCGTCAAGCCTCTTGGATCATTAGCCTCTAAGGATAGTTCTTTCATAGCAATTTGTACTGCAGAGGGAAAGCAAGAATATAGATCTATAAAGTCAACTTGATTAATTGAAATGTTTGCTAAATCAAAGACGCTATCAGTACAAGCTTTGATAGCAGGTGAGGAATGATAATCAACTCTATCAGAAACATTCCAAATATCATTTAAACATGCTCCTGAATACATGAATATCCATTTAGATTCTGGAACACCCAGTTCTCTAGCCTTCTTAGCAGACATCATGACCATTGCACAAGATTGATTTACTCGCATTATAGAATTCATGTACTTGGTGTATGGAAGGCCAATCATTCTATTTTCAGGTTTAACCTCAGCAATTTCTTCAGCAGATCGATGAATTGGGAACCATGCAAATTCGTTTTTAGAAGCTACTCGTGAAAATTCTTCAAAGAGCATTCCTGTATCTTGCATATGTTCATCGACAGTTTGGTGATTCGCACCTCTTAGTGAATTAGCAAAAAGTGGATAGACAGACGAAGGATCAAATAATCCATGCAGTTTCTCATGATCATTTGTTCCATCTAAAGACTTTCCTATTGATTCAGGTCTCCCTCCTGGATCATCTGCCCAATTTACTTCCAATCCTTCCTTCAATCTACCTACAAAAGTATCAAGAGCTTCGCCTCCTGCTAACAAAGCACATTCAATTTGATTATCTTTAATTCTATTTGCTACTTCATTTAGCGCTAATTGAGGAGAGTTACCACCTGTAGTTGTATAAATTTCATTTTGGTTAGGAATGTTCAATGCATTAGATAAACTTCTTGGCATATTTGGATAACCCCACAAGTTAGAAGTTGCAGAGTCTCTATGAGGAGTATCTGCTACAAATCTAATCACTGCCACGGTATCGATATGTTCATTGAGTTTTATTGAAGCATCGCAATCTAGAATAGCTTTTTTAGAAACTTCTTTAAGAATTTCTAAGTAGTTAAAACCATTAATACCTCTTTTGTCAGTGAGTTGGCTGTTCCCGACTAAGACTGGGGTATTATCATTGACGTTTGTATATGAAATATCTGTCATAATTTAGATTATTGGGACCCGCAGTCTAACCACTGAAACAGTACTGAGCAATAGGTATCAAACAAAATTTAGAGTAATATGATTTTTGTTCATGAAATATGATTTTGACCAAATAATATCGAGAAAAGAAACTTACAGTACCAAGTGGTTGAAGTTCTCTGACGATGACGTCATACCAATGTGGATAGCAGATATGGATTTTATTTGTCCTCCTGAGATCACTAGTGTCATGTCTGAAAGAATAGCTCAAGGAATTTTTGGTTATTCTGAAATTCCTAGTAACTTGACTGAAGTTTTTGTTAATAATGTAAAAAATAATTCTGGATGGTCTATAGAGAAGGATTGGGTTGTCTGGATTCCAGGTGGAGTAGTGGGTCTAAATGTGACTTGTAAAACTGTTCTGGCACCTGGAGAAATCGCTATGGTGCCTTCTCCAATTTATGCTCCTTTTACTGAAGCACCCGAAAATATGGAAAGGGGATTTATCAAAACACATTTATTTGATTCTCAAGGAAGGCTTGAATTTGATATGGATGCTATAGAAACGCTCTTAACAGAAGATACAAAATTATTTTTTCTATGTAACCCTCAAAATCCTGGTGGAACAGTTTTCAGTGAAAATGAGTTAAAAGAACTTTCTAAAGTTTGTGAAGAAAGGAACATTATTGTTTGTAGTGATGAAATACATTCTGATTTAATTTTAGAGGAAGGTTTAAAACACATACCCTTTGCAAGTCTAAGTAAATACAATGAAAACAACTCTATTACCATTATGGGACCTTGCAAGACTTTTAATCTTGCGGGATTTCCAATTGCAGCAGCTATCATACCCAATGAAATGCTGAGAGAAGATTTTAAGAGGAATACGAAAGGCATTGTTGCCCATATAGATAATATTGCATTTGTAGCTGCAGAAGCAGCTTATAGTGCAGCTCAAGAATGGTACCTTGAACTATTACAGTATTTGAAATCAAATAGAAATTTATTACAGAAAAGATTAAACAATATAGACGGCCTATCTCTAAAGGGTCCTGAAGCCGGATTTTTAGCATGGATAGACTGTAGCGAATCAGGATTAGATAATCCTGCAAACTTTTTTATAGAAGAGGCAGGAGTGGGTGTTTACGATGGCGCTTGGTTTGGAGATAAAAACTATGTGCGGTTAAATTTTGGATGTCCTAAGTCTGTATTAGAAGAAGCTTTAAATAGAATAGAAAAAGCCTTTTCACAAAGAAACTAGGTTAAGTTAATATGTGCGCCTAAATTTATAAAGAGGAGAAATTATGTCAATTACATTTAATGATCGTGTTGCAATTGTAACTGGTGCAGGTGGAGGATTAGGAAAATGTCATGCATTAGACCTAGCACGAAGAGGTGCAAAAGTTGTTGTTAATGACTTAGGTGGAAATGTAGATGGATCAGATGATGGCTCTTCTTCTGCGGCAGAAATGGTCGTTGAGGAAATAAAAGCCGCTGGCGGTGAAGCAATAGCTAATGGAGCTAGCGTAACTGATGCAGAACAAGTCAAAGCAATGGTTGACCAAGTCATGGACACCTATGGTCGTATTGACATCTTGGTTAATAATGCAGGTATTCTCAGGGATAAAAGTTTTTCTAAAGTTGAAGATCAAGATTTCAGAATGGTTTTAGAAGTTCACCTTATGGGAAGTGTAAACTGCACAAAAGCAGTTTGGGAAATCATGAAAGAGCAGAACTATGGAAGAATAGTAATGACATCTTCATCGAGTGGACTTTATGGAAACTTCGGTCAAACTAATTATGGATCTGCAAAGATGGGAGTAGTTGGCCTTATGAATACACTTAAACTTGAAGGAGCTAAGTATAATGTTAAATGCAATACTCTTGCACCTCTAGCCGGTACAAGAATGACTGAAAGTCTAATGCCAGAGGAAGTGATTGAACAAATCAAACCTGAATATGTAACTCCTGCCGTAACTTATATGGTCTCTGAAGATGCACCCACAGGTGTAATCATCGCTGCAGGAGCTGGTGTCTTTACTAGAGTTATGATTCATGAAACAAAAGGTATCTATTTAGGCACTGGTGATGAATTGACGGCTGAAAATATTGAATCAGGCTGGGATCAAATTTCTGATATGACAGATGCAACCCTTTGCTATCAGGGTGGCGATCAATCCATGAAGGCTTTTACTCTCATTCAAGAAAGTAAAAAATAATATTCAGGAAATCAAATAGCTTTTTAAAGGTTTTAGCATTCAAATTGTTATGCGTTTGAAAGATTGTCATAGTTTTACTGACTTTAGAGAGTTAGCCCGAAGACGTTTACCTAGCCCGATTTTCAATTATATTGATGGTGCTGCAGATGATGAGAGCACTTATGAAAGGAACACAAAGAGTTTTGATGACTGCGATTTAGTTCCTAATGTATTGCGGGGTGTTCAGGATATTGACATGTCAGTTGAAATTTTGGGTAAGAAATTAGATATGCCAATTTATTGCTCACCAACAGCTTTACAAAGAGTATTCCATCATCAAGGTGAAAATGCAGTAGCTGCGGCAGCAGATAAATATGGAACTTTATTTGGTGTTTCTTCTCTTGGGACTGTAAGCCTTGCTGATGTAAGAAAGAGATACCCAGGACCCCAGTGTTATCAATTTTACTTTCATAAAGACAGAGAACTCAATAAAGTCATGTTGGAAAACGCAAAAAATGCGGATGTTGATATCATGATGCTTACTGTTGATACGATAACAGGAGGAAACAGAGAAAGAGATTTAAAAACAGGCTTTTCTATACCATTTAAACTAAGTTTGAATGGAATTTTCCAGTTTGCGGTTAAGCCAATGTGGGCATTCAATTACCTTACTCACGAGAAGTTTTCTCTACCTCAATTAGATGATCATGTAGACATGTCTGATGGGCCTATCTCCATTGGAAGATACTTTACCGAAATGCTTGATCCTAATTTAAATTGGGATGATGTTTCAAGAATGGTTGAATATTGGGATGGACAATTTTGCCTAAAGGGGATCATGAGCGTCGAAGATGCAAGAAAGGCCGTTGAAATCGGATGTACAGGTATTGTCATATCTAATCATGGCGGAAGACAGTTAGATGGGAGTAGGTCTCCCTTTGATCAGTTAGCAGAAATAGTGGATGCAGTGGGGGATGATATAGATGTTATTATGGATAGCGGTATACAAAGGGGCACTCATGTGTTGAAAGCACTTTCACTTGGAGCTAAAGCTGTTGGTGGAGGAAGATTCTACTTATACGCTTTGGCGGCAGCCGGACAGGATGGGGTTGAGAGAGCCTTAGAGTTAATGAAATTAGAAATTGAGCGAGATATGAGATTGATGGGAGTCAGCTCTCTAAAACAACTCTCTAGAGAGAATGTTCGTTATCGATAGTTTTAACTAATTTTTTAACTTTACCTCTTATATTCTCTATAACATTAAGAAATTCAGGCTCTTCCATATCTTTAGGATCAGGAATATCCCATTCAATTCTCTCTTCGGCAACTATATTAGGGCATTGATCTCCGCAGCCCATTAAAATTAAATAATCTATCTTGATATTTATAAATTCAGAAACATCCTTTGATCTATGATCAGTTAAATAAACTCCTTGAGACTTTAGCAATTTTATTGCCATCGGATTTATGATCCCACTGGGTTTAGATCCTGCACTATAAAAATTAGATTTATGGGGAGAAATTTTTTTTGCTAGAGCTTCAGCTATCTGGCTTCTGCATGAATTTTCAACACATGCAAAAAGGACTATCACTGCTTATTTAAGTAATTTAATGAATAGAAAAGATCGCGCATTGAAATAACACCTAACAATATATCTTCCTCCATCACAGCTAAATGTCTAATTTGATTTTCAACCATTAAATTTACAGCTTCTTCAGATGTTGCATCAGGTGTGGTACTGACAACAGAATTTGTCATTATTTGATCAACTGTTCTATCTTCAATATTATCTAGATGATGCGAAATGGTTTTGACGATATCTCTTTCTGTGACTATTCCAATGACATGACTGTGTTCAACATCAGTTTTTTTATCAACTACAATCAAAGCTCCGATTCTATTTTTGTCCATCAATTCACAAGCGTGTCCTACAGTTTCCTCTTTATCGATGACAAATACTTCCCAGTAACGCTGTCCAGCTAAGTAGTGCTTTACTTTCTTTGATTTACTCATTGTGATCTTAGATTTATAAAAGGTGTATAATATAGATATATACAGGAGTAAACCATAATGTCTTTAAATAAAGTTAATAATTTATCAGTAAAAGTCTTAACTACTTTTATTGCAGTAATATTTGCTTCAAGTATCTCCGCAATTACTGATATCGGGTATGTTGGAGAAGATGAAACAGAGATAACTGTTGAGAGAAATTATGCAAAGTTACCTTCTTTCCCAAGAAAAGCCTTAAGGCTTGGCAAAGAAGGTTATGTAGTTGTTGAATTTGACGTTGATACTGATGGAGCAGTCTTAGATCCTTATGTTGTTGAAGCTGCACCTCAAGGCGTTTTTGAAAGATCTGCAATTAAAGCAGTTCGAAAATGGGTATATATGCCTCCTTCATTCAATGGTCAATCTGTCAAAGCTAACAATGTTCAAGTAAGATTAAATTTTGACCTGCAATAAGGTCACCTAGCATTTCTCTCAAACATGTCAATTAGACTGCAACTTCTGCTGTTCGTAGTAGTAGGGTATCTACTAGTAACGGTAGTTTTCTATTTTTCTACAGACAGTAGAGACTCAATTCAAGAAGATGCCGCGGGTGAGTCCTTGGTAGTACTTTATGAGTCGGCCTGGTATCAAACCTTCAATAGCACCTATGAATCCATGGCAAGCTGGCTTCCAGGTTTTGGTGAAAAAGGTGATATCTGGGATCCAGATGATGAAACTTTCATAGACGAAGTTGATTCTTCAGGTAGTTATTTGAATCCAATTTTCAACACCATAGAAAACAGATCACTTGGTGATCTTCAGTATTTAATTGAATATATTTTTGAAGAGGAATTGGATGATGGCGAGTTAAGTTTTGTAATGGCTTATTTTCCAAATGGACAAAGATTTTATTGTGGCAGTGCATTAGATTTACTGGGTATTGATGCATGCAGCCCTAAAGCCAGACCTGAATTTTTTTCTTATTTAGATTCCCATATTAAAGATATCTCAGAAAGACCAAGACAATCGACATTAAAGATACTTGATGCTGATAATGTCCAAACGGCTACTTTAAATCAAACTTATTCATTTCCAATAAAAGTTAATCAAGAAACTTTTGCCAACATAATTCTGGGAGTGGATGTGAGAAAAGCTATTGAGATTTTTGAAGATGAATTTGAGGTCAGGACAGGTATAAAAACTCCTGAAGGTCTAATTTCTCTTGAAGAAGATTATTCCTCTGATGATTTCAGTTCTGAATCAAGATTTGGTATCGAGAATTACTCTGAAATTGTAGAAAAAGCCAATTCATTGATGGTCCAAAATGGGAGCAGACATAGTTCAAAAGATACTGATCTAGGAACTTCTATTACGTTAATTCCATTAAGCACTTACTTGTCTTCAGACAAAGCAGAATTATTTATTTTTAAAGACGAGAAGCTTGCTATGGAAAGGGCCTCTGAAGTTCTTGCAAGGAGTTATTTCATATCAGCTCTTATGATTTTATTTATTGTTGGTTTGACTGCTTACATAACCTACAGAACATTTGGAGGAATTACACGAGCTATTGCAGTTTTAGAAGGTTTGACGCAAGGAGATCATACTCAAAAGATGCCTGAACGCCATGGACTCTTAGCCTCAAAAAATGATGAAGTAGGTCACCTTTCCACAGCACTTCATAGTTATAGAGGCCATCTCTTGGAGATGGAAGACATCAGAAAAGAACAGGCAAAAAGAAGAAAAGAAAGAGATAGAGTGATAATTGAAAAAATGTCTTTCCTCGCAGATCAGTTAGAAGGTAACGCACAAAAACTTATTCTCGATGATATTAAGAAAATGACTGAACTTGCTAAAGAGGGAGATGGTGCAGGTAATGAAGAAGCTTCCGTAGAATTAATGTCTTTAGCCTTCTCGAGAATGTCGGATGAGGTAAATGCATTAATTTCAGCTCGAACAAGTGAGATGGAAACTTCTAGAGACGAGGCTAGAGATGCAAATGCTGAGAAAACTAGATTCTTTGCAAATATGAGCCATGAATTAAGAACACCCTTAAATGCAATCTTAGGTTATGGAGAGATGTTAGCAGAGGATTGTGAAGACCTTGGTTATGATGATTTACTGCCTGATCTAAAGAAAATTACTTCGGCTGGAAGCCACCTCTTATCCCTTATCAACAATATTTTAGACATTTCCAAGATAGAAGCCGGAAGAATGGAGCTATACCTTACTAGTTTCGAGATAGAAGGTATGGTTGATACTATAAAGGATGTGACAGGCCCACTAGCAGCATCAAATGACAATGGATTTAAGGTTAATCTGCAAGATGCGCTTGGTTCCATGACACAAGATGAAACTAAGATAAGACAATGCCTAACAAATTTTCTAAGTAATGGTTTTAAGTTCACCTCAAATGGAACTGTTACCCTAGATGTTGATACCTTTGTAGAAGAAGGTATAGAGATGATTAGATTTGCTGTAACTGATACAGGCGAGGGTA
>Ga0209359_10000272_pt1 | contig 12509 bp, 8 predicted proteins | sample MarorgKNORR_S2LV_FD_188224 | JGI IMG/M metagenome (GOLD analysis project Ga0209359, IMG submission 188224) | Marine microbial communities from the Southern Atlantic Ocean, analyzing organic carbon cycling - Surface_A/KNORR_S2/LV (SPAdes) (version 2) | ecosystem: Environmental > Aquatic > Marine... | reverse complement strand
TAGGCTATAAATGGTATGACAAGAATTTAATTGAGCCCCTTTTCCCATTTGGCCACGGTTTATCTTATACAGAATTTGAATATTCCGAATTAAAAATTAAAAAGGATATGAATAATAGTTTTATTTGTTCATATACGATCAAAAATACTGGAGATACTTCCGGTTCTGAGATTTCACAATGTTATGTGCAGCCAAATGAAAGTGACAACAATGAACCAATTAAAACACTTCAGGGTTTCGATAAAACATTTTTAAATCCAGGTGAGTCCAAAGAAATTGAGATTGAATTAAGTAAAAGAAATTTCTCCTCATGGGATTCATCAAAGAAAGATTGGGATATTAAATATAAAGAATATGATATTTTGATAGGATCTTCGTCAAGGGATATTAAGCTGATTGAAAGAATTAATTTATAGTTAATTGTTCAATTTCTGCATCTGTTAAATTAAGGCTTGTAGCAAAAATAGAGCTATTTAATTCGTTAATAGTTCTTGGTCCAATAAGAGGAAATATTATCTTTGAAGATTGTATTACATACGCAAGAGCGATCTCTATTGGTTCAACATTCCTTTCTGCTGCAATGTTAAAACAAATCTCTCTTTTTTTTAGATTACTTTCACTATGCCAAACTCTTTTTTCTTCATCCATGGATGGATTTGAAAAATGATCACTTGTAGCTATTTCTTTTTTCTTAATAAAAAAGCCTCTTGCAGTGCTAGACCATGGAAACAATATGATATTGTTTTGATCAATATAATCTAAAAAATTATTATCAATAGCCACACAGCCAGGCCACACAGGATCAATCATTTCTGCAAGACTAAAGTTGTTACTTAATATAGTGAAAGGTTCCTTATTTTCTTTAAGAGCAAAATCTCTGGCTTGCTTAAACCTTTCTAGCTTCCAATTAGAGGCACCAATTTTATGAATAAGACCTTCGGCTTTTATTTCATCAAGAGCATCCATAAATTCAGATACTGGTATATCGTTGTTGTCCCTGTGGAGACAATAAATATCAATTTTATCAAGATTTAATCTTTCCAATGATTTGATGATTTGAGGTTTAATACATTCAGGTCTGCAGTCAGGTGTATGCGCCCCCTTGCCCAAAACTAAAACCTCTTCTTGAACCCCTCTAGAATTAATCCAATTTCCTAAATATTTATCACCCATGCCATTGTTATAAATATATGCTGTATCAAAAACTCTTCCCCCTGCTCCGTAAAAATAATCAAACATAGCAAAAGCATGAATGTCTGAAGTTTGATTGTCGCAACCAAGAGCTAACCTAGAAAAATCTTTATCAAATTCATCGATTTTGATTCCCTCAAGTTTTTTATTTTGGATGGAAAAAAACTTTGATTTAATAAGTTGAGAAGTTTCTTTTGATTCGTGAGGGCATTTAATGCCAAGCTCTTTTCTCCATTTATCAAGCCACAACATTATGCTTTGAGAATCGGCATGAGATATTAAATCAGATTCTAATTTATTGTGAAGAATACATTCAGAAGCGTGATCGATTTCTCTTGTAAAAAGCCCAACCTCATCTTTGTAAGAAATTTCATCAACAAGTTTATTTCTTGAATAAACTCTAATTGAAGAATATCCATCTTGAAATTGACCACAGTGCCATGGTTGGCTAACACTTAACTTATAGTCACCGCTAATAATTTCTAACTTATTTTCATATTCCTCATTAATAGCACATGAAATATTAGCTTCAATATTTTCTGAAAATAAAATACGAGCTTTTGAATTACTATCAACACCAGTTTCATCCAAATTACCGCTAGCCTCAATACTTATTGGGTCTGCATATGATTTATTTAATATACATCCTGCTAATAATTTACTCATAGATAATGGATAACAGCCAACATCCATAATAGCTCCACCGCCTAATATAGGGTTTCTTAGTCTATGATCTTTAGGTATTTCTGCCTGAAAGCCAAATGAAGAATTAATTTCTACTTTTTCATCAGTACCGCATAAGCGCTCAATATTTTTAAGAATATTAAAAGTTTGAGGATGTGTCCTATACATATAAGCTTCCATTAAGAAAACTCCACAATCTTTTGCTAATCCAAATAAAACCATACTTTCAATATGATTCATTGTGATTGGTTTTTCACATAAAACGTGCTTATTATTCTTTATTGCTTGGCATGCATATTCAAAGTGGGAGCTATGAGGTGTTGCAATATAAATTGCATCTGTTTGATTTGATGACACTAGTTCATCAATATTGTTTATCCCAGCAACATCGAATTTCTCACAAAAGGTTTGAAGTGCCTCTTTATTTCTTCCAAAAGCAGCAATCAACTCAGAATGTTTGCAATGCTTTATTGAGTGCGCAAAAGCGTTTGCTATCGAACCAGTTCCAATGACACTCCATCTAATCTTAGACATCTTCTAACTTTCTTAAATTAATCTCATCAATTAATTTTTTATGAAACTCTCTATCAATTGGATAAAAATATATCAAAACAAAACTTATAAAAACTCCAATAAGAGGAATGAGTGACATTAAATTTTTCAAGGATTCTAGAGTTTGCTCGTTCTGAATTTCATTAGGTTCAAAGCCTATCTTCGTAAGTATTGTTCCTAAAATTACTGCTGCAAATGCTATTGCTCCTTTCTGAGCAAAAGTCATAAAACCATACAATGACGACTCAGTTCTTATGCCAGTCTTCCATTCACCATATTCAATTGTATCTGGGAGCATTGACCAAAATAAAACACCAGTGGCGCCATTAGCAAAACCAATAAAAATAAGAATAATTAGAAGCTCTATAAATTCTTTAATTGGGTAAAAATAAAAAAGAGTGAAGCCCAAAAATAAACATGCCATTGAAATCATCCATGTATATTTTTTACCTAGCGATATTGTCAAGAAAGCCCAAAAGAATATTCCAATAAAAGTTGATGCATTTAGAAATCCCAATAATAATCCCTGATATTCATGAAGATTTAAGGCATATTTAATAAAATAAATAAGATTGTTATTAAACATTAGAAAAGTCGAAATTAAAAAAAGGATAGCAAAAAATACTATCCAAAATGGATAATTATTTGCAACTGATTTAAAAACATTTCTAAAACTGGGTAGGTCTTTTTTGCTAAATTTAAAAGGTCTTTCTTCGACAAATTTTACTGTAATTGAAAGAATTATTACTGCAGTAAGGCCAGCAACTAAACCTAGCACCAAGAAACCAGTAGCCTCTTCGCCTGAACCAAGCAAAAAAACAATTGGAAAACCAAGAAAAGAAATCGTGGTTGTTCCTAGAGATGCAAAAAGCATTCTTGCAGTTGTAAGCTTTGTTCTCTCATCACTATCATCAGTAATCCTTGCCGTTAATGAAGAATAAGGAACGCTAACAATAGTGAAACAAGTTCTATGAATTAAATTCACCAATAATAGAAAAATAAACAAAAACAGACCCTCATATGGAGGTACCCATAGAAGTAGAACAAAGGATAAAGCTAATGGGATAGAACCATAATAAATATAAGGTCTATAACTTCCCATTTTTGTTCTAGTTCTCTCTGCTATATAGCCCATAAAAGGATCTGTTACAGCATCCCAAGCAATTCCTAAAGCATAAATCCAGCCTGCCATTAATGGTGAGATTCCAACTACATCAGTATAAAAATATAATAGATAGAAACCTACACCGCTCCAATAAAGACAAATTGCATAATCACCAATTCCGTATGCAGTCCTAAGTTTGTTAGTTTGAAATAAATGTAAAACTCTATTCATTTAAAATTTATTAATTTCTGAGCTTCTAATGTATATGAAAAATATATGTATTGCATGCATAAAATATGTAAGACTAGTCGTATGGACTACAGGGAAGGATATTCAGAACATAACGGAGTAAGAATATTTTATAGGGATTATGGACCAAAAGAGGCTGCACCAGTTCTTTTAGTTCATGGGTTGGGAGCTCAGTTAGTGCATTGGCCAGAACACTTAATTAACTTTCTTTTACAGAATAACTTCAGACCTATTACTTTTGATAATAGAGATTCTGGTTTATCAACAAGATTTAAAAAGAAACCATCTATAGTTTTTGGCTACCTTAGATACTTTTTTCGATTACCTATTAAGTCTGAGTATAGTCTGAATGATATGGCTGAGGATGGTATAAAGCTTTTAGATCATTTAGAAGTTGAAAAAGCACATATCTTAGGAACTTCAATGGGTGGAATGATAAGTCAAATTATTTGTGCTAAGTATCCTGATCGAGTGAAGACATTTACTTTGATTGCTTCCACCGCTTCTGTGCCCAGTCCTTTGAATGGAGCTACAAAAGAAGTTAGAGAGATGATGGTTAACAGATCAAAAACTATTAATCCAACCATGGATCAGGTATACCAAAGAGAATTAAAGTGGGTTGGCCTAATTGGTATGAAAGGAAAAGATATAGATACTCCAAAATTTAGAGAAGATACTATAAACAATTTTAATAGAATTAAAGATGTTAAAGACGGTTTTGGATATGCTCGGCAATTGACTGCCATACTTTCTTCAAAAAACAGGATAAGAAAAGTTAAATCTATAAAAGCAAAAACGCTTTTAATTCATGGACAAGAGGATCCAGTGCTTAAAGTAGAAAACTCTAAATTTATGAATAAACTTATTCCAAATAGTAATCTAATAGTTATTTCTAATATGAGACATTTAATTGAAGAAGAAATTTTGGATCAGTTTAAAGATAAATTAAAGACTCATCTTAGCTCTTAATTAAGTTAGCTACATACTCTCCAATTGATAAACAGCTTGTCACTCCTGGGCTTTCGATGCCTTGAATATTAATAAGCCCATCAATGCCGTGAACCGTAGAATCAATAATTGAAAAATCTCTCATTTTTTCATTATGATTTTGTATTTTAGGCCTGATACCTACATAATCTGGATGAAGTTTACTTGAATCTATTTCAGGCCAATAGTTTTTAATAGAATTTATAAAATTATCTTTCAAACTTTCATCGAAAGTGAAATCTATCTCTTCAACCCATGATATATCTGGACCGAATCTGATCTGACCAGAAAGATCAAAGCCAACATGCAAGCCAGAAGAATATTCATTAGCAAGTGGATAAATTAAATTATTAAAAGGATGTTTGCCGCTATATTTAAAGTAATGTCCTTTAGCATACTTTATTGGCTTAATATGCCTATCATCAAGAACATCTATTTTTTTTGAAATTACATCAGAATAAAGGCCAGATGCATTTATGAGATATCTCGTCTCTATTGAAAATTCATCGCCGTCATTGCATAAAATATGAAACCCAGATTTTTTCTTACTGGCAGAAACAAATTTAGTCTTATATGAAATCAATCCATGGCTATGTTGAATATCTCCCTCTAATGCAGATATCAATTCAGGTACATCAATAATTCCAGAATTGGGTGAGTAAATTGCTGCTTCAATAATAAGCTCAGGATAAATCTCTTTAATTGTTTTAGAAGAAAGAAAATCTAATAGAACAGAATTTTCAATACCTTTTTGATATATATTTTGAAGTTTCTCAATATCATCATTACATGTAGCAATAATATATTTACCAGTTTTTTTGTAGTTAATTCTTTTATGCTTTGCATACTCATAAAGAATTTTGTTCCCTGAGATGCAGAATTTAGTTTTAAGGGAATCCTTTGGATAGTATATTCCAGCATGAATGACTCCAGAGTTTCTTGAAGAGATCCCCTCTCCGGCTCTAGATTCTTGTTCAAGCACTACTACAGAAAAACCTCGCTCACAGCAAAATTTTGCAATAGATAAGCCTACGACACCTGCGCCAACAATTGTGACGTCAAACAACATGCTGTCTAGAAGCAAAGCTCATATGATAATTCTGCCATAATAATTCTCTTCAAAGCACGATAATTTTCATACAAATAAAAAGAGCCCATAAGGGCTCTTAATATTATTAAATTATGTATTTAATTATTCAGCATAATCCAATCCTTTGGCAGCTTGCACTTCTCGTTTATTGGGATTTACTGACTCTCTAAATGGAACATCTACAATCTCAGCATCAACCGGAATTCCTGACTCAACAGAATATTCATCTGGCAATTTAACTTTAAACTTTGACCCTACCTCTGATTGGTCCCATGGAACCCATGCAAGAGCAATATTAGTCTCTAGTTCAGGTGACCACCATGGAGAGGTTACATAACCAACTTCATTATCTTGTGTATCTGTGACAAGCCAAAAATCAGGAGCATAGTCTGTGATTTCTTTTCCGCCAAGAGTAATGCCTACCATTTTCATTTTAAATGGGGGCTTACCTTCATCAATAATTGCTCTTTGTCTTTCAAGTTCCTCTTTGCCGATGTAATCAGATTTTTTATTTCTAGGCACTTGATAACTCAAGTTAACTTGGAATGGAGATGTCTCATGATCTAGATCTTGTCCCCATGATAAAATGCCTGCAGCAATTCTTCTATGGTGAGCTGGTGCTATAACCATTAGACCAAATTCCTCACCGGCTTCAAGAACAGCATTCCACATTTTTTCTGCATTTTCATGCGCATCACGCACATAAATCTCATAACCTTTTTCTCCAGTAAAACCAGTCTGGCTGATAACGCAATCAGCGCCACCAACTTTAGTTTCCATTAAGCCATAATATGGTATTTCTCTAAGCTCTTCTCCAGCCAACTTGGCCATTAAATCCTCTGATAAGGGGCCTTGAATTTGTACAGGGCATACGTCAATCTCATCTATTTCAACATCATATTTTTTAGCAACATTTACTCCTTGTAGCCAAAGTAAAAGATCACTATCTGAAATAGAAAACCAAAATTCGTCTTCCGATAATCTTAATAAAACTGGGTCATTAAGAATTCCACCTTTTTCATTACATAAGATTGCATATTTGCCGTGCATAGGCTCAATTTTTGTAGCATCTCGTGTGATGACATAATCAGTAAATGCCTCTGCATCAGGTCCTTTAACTCTTATTTGCCTCTCAACAGCAACATTCCACATGGTTACTCTGTTAACAAGAGCATCATACTCAACCATAGCTCCACCATCTTCTGGTCTTACATAACCTCTTGGATGATAAATACGATTGTATACTGTTGCTCTCCAGCAACCTGCTTCATGTGAAAGATGCCAAAATGGTGACTTTCTTACTCTTGTAGAAATCAATAACTCAGTTTTTGTTCGTCCGCTCTGTCTTAAGTTTATTGGGACGACTCTATCACTTTGGTCTACATTTGGATGATTAGGATGTGTCATATTTACCCCCCATGTAAATTATTAACATTTACCAAATTAAACGACATTTTTTTATCTTTGTAAATCAAAATATTTTGTAAATTTATGCATTAAAAGACAACAAAATTTTTAGTAAAAAACGTCAAAATAAATTACTATTATCAGATGTAAATAAACAATGGATTGTACAAATTTTATGCACAAAAAATATCTTAATTTTGTAATTTTTTCACTGGCATTATTAATGTTCCAGCAAAAATCTATTGCTGGAACGGACACTAAGACAATGCTACTAACTCATAAAACACCAACATGCGGTTGTTGCAAAGAATGGGTTAAACATGCAGAAGAAAAAGGCTTCAATGTTCATACACAAGATCATCAAAACCTTGAAGATATTAAAAAAATGTATTCTATCAAACCAGAGTATAGATCTTGTCATACAACCATATCTACAAATGGTTTTATTTTCGAGGGTCATATACCAGTAAAGTATATAACCCAATTTTTATCAGAAGATCATCCTAATGCCATAGGTTTATCTGTACCAGGAATGCCTATAGGATCACCTGGTATGGAATTTGATAATAGATTTACTCCTTATGATGTTCTTATCTTATATAAAGATGGATCGAGTAAAATTTTTGCAGAATTAAGAAATTAATAAATTTTCATGCATTAAGTCTTTTGTATATTTCTTCTTTTAGGAGCCACATTCTATCCTGGCCCCACACATAGAATGGATTATCATCATTAGCATCTGTTATCTTAAAACTAGGCACGCCCCAACAGTTACCTGAATACATATCTTTTAAATTATCATCTAAAACTTTTTTCCAATCATTGCTTCCTAGTTTTTTGGAGATAATATTCCAATCAAGGCCTAACTTTTCAACTGTAGACTTGAGATAGTCATCCTCTCCAATATTAACCCCATTATAAAATGAAGCTTGAAGTAATTCATTGATGTACTCAAAACCTTTTCCAGCTTCATCAATAATTGGAAATATGGAATAAGCTTTTCTAGCTGGCTTTCCTATTGGAGAATAAATTTTACCAATAGGATTATTCTTTTTAAGCCCCTCTCTTGCGGCATCAGAGATAATGTATTTAACTTTAGAGTTTGGAATAGTCATTTTGCGCATTAGCATTGGCAAAACGGGTTTAGTTATTAAATTAATTGGGTATTCATCTTTTATTTCTTGAACGCCAGTTACGCTCACAAAAGTATATGGGCTATTTAAAGATGGATAGTAGTAAAGGTTAAATTTCTGTTCACTTTCAAGTTTATTTGGTGCTTTTAAATTTGGGACACAAATAGACTTATTCATTGAATCTTTTCTTAAACCTAATTTATCTAATCTTTCTTCAAGATGATTAATTCGATCAACTCCCCAATAAAGCTCTTTTCCATAATAAAAAGCTGATCCAAAATAGTAATCTTTATCATCTCTTATGGCATTCCCTTTCTCTAATCTTTTAATTACTGCATCGGAGCTTGCTTGATATTTGAGTTCAAGGTCTTCTAAAGATTTTTGATCATGAAGCCATAGCAATTTACTAACTTTTTTAGCAATAGCTACAAAATCTATTTCATCAACTGCAGTCAAAATTGAATTTGCTAAATTAACTAAGTTTTTTTTAGGATATGAATTTGATGAGAATTTAACCCCATAATAATCTGCAATACGGTTTACATCTCTCAAGCAATAGTCATTGTACAAAGTTGGTTCGTGAATAGTTTCTGGATTTTCTTCACCAACCAAAACAGGCTTTAAAACTACATCATACGATGAAATAATTTTATCAACGTATTCAATTGTTAATGCTGAATATGGATCATCAACTTTATGGAAATAAATAACTGTATGTGACGCACATGATTCTTTTCTTTCAGCTTCAAATTTAACTCGCGCCTTTTTTACAAGTTCATAGTTTGCATAAGTATTCATAAATTTATTTCTTAACTTGGCAAAAATTGTCCGGCGAGACATAAAGTTTCTTAAAAATTTTGAAATCATGTTACTTCGTTCGATGTTTACTCTATTGAAAGAATGCCACAATTGAACTCTTTAGCAAAACTTTTGAACTATTGATTTATGAGCAATTTCTGTGCAAATTAAAAAATTATTTACTATTCAAATAATCTTTTAAAGCAAGCTTATCTGCTTTTAAATCAGCTCTAAAGGCATTAAAAAGTTTTTGCTCTTGATTAGGCATAAGGCCTTTAGCCATATTTTTAATTTGCTGATAAAACCATGCCATTGAAGCAAATGCATTGATTACTTTTATTAAAGTAAATGGGCTTGAAGGAGATAAAATGGATGGCCCTAAGGATAGAGTTTTCTCAAAACTTGGTAATGTTTCTAACTCTCCAGATATCATTTTTTTTATACAATATGGGTCTGCACATAGAGGCCTGCCAATACCAACTATTTGGCAAACATTACTTTGTAAAGCATCATTAATACCTTCCCTAGTTCTAAAACCACCTGTAACCATCAAAGGTATAGAAACTGCTTTTCTAATATCTTGAGCATATTCTAGAAAATAAGCCTCGCGAGCAATGGTGCTTTCTTTTCTTTTTTCACTTCTTTTAGCGTTAATAGATGCTTCTACACCAATAAGCTTAGGCTGTTCGTATGTTCCTCCTGAAATTTCAATAATATCTACTCCTGCATTTTCTAGCATTTGGGCTACCTTTATACTCTCATCTGGACTGAATCCACCTTTCTGAAAGTCTGCAGAATTTAATTTAACTGAAATAGGAAAATCTTCACCAACTTCTTGCCTACATCTCTTAATAATTTCTAAATGAATTCTTGCTCTATTTTCTATGCTGCCGCCCCATGCATCAGTTCTATTATTAATGTCTGGTGATAAAAATTCAGATAAAAGATATCCATGAGCAGAATGAAATTGCACACCGGTAAAACCTGTATCCCTTGCTATTTTTGCAGCAAAAACAAATCTATCAATTACATCAAGAATATCTTCCTCAGTCATAGGTGTTGGGGTACCAAAATTCTTACCAGGAATCTTTAGTCCAATATCTGAAGGCGCCAGGGGTGAAGAATTTATTTCACCAGGCGTTTGTCTGCCAGCATGAGAGATTTGCATCCATAATTGTGTATTGTTTTTTGTTCCTGCTCTTGCCCATGCATTTAAAGCGTCAAGTTGATCTTTATAATTATTTTGATCTATCGCAACATTTGCTGGTCCTTCAAGATTTCTTCGGTCAACTTGAACATTTCCAGTAAGAGAAATACCTATATTGCCCTCTGCCCATCTCTCGTAAAGATTTGCATGACCTTGATGTGCAAGATTATTACCTTTAGCAATACGTTCAGTCATTGCTGCTTTGCAAATTCGATTTTTGATAACCTGACCACAAGGCAAAGTAAAAGATTCACTTATTAAATTTTGCATTAAGCTTCCCCCGAATATTAGATTACAAATTAGACGATTCTATTAGAGATTTCAATAGAAAAAGATTTTTAAAGCATTCATAAATGGTGGGCCCGGGAGGACTCGAACCTCCGACCAATGGATTATGAGTCCACTGCTCTAACCAACTGAGCTACAGGCCCTTTAAATTCATAAATTAAGAGCGATTCATTATATAAGATAAAAAAAATTAGGGAAGTATACTTATCCCTGGATTTAGTCGTATATATGAGTTGATGAATTTATTCGTCTAGAAAGCTTTTTAAATGACTTGATCGACTTGGGTGTCTTAGTTTTCTTAAAGCTTTTGCTTCAATCTGACGAATTCTTTCTCTTGTAACATCAAACTGTTTGCCGACTTCTTCAAGTGTATGATCAGTATTCATTCCAATGCCAAACCTCATTCTCAGCACCTTGGCTTCTCTAGCTGTTAATGATGCTAAAACATCATCAGTGGCAAAATGTAAACTTTCTTCAGTTGCATTTTCTAGTGGCGATTCAATAACTGTGTCTTCAATGAAATCACCTAAGCTTGAATCTTCATCATCACCTATAGGTGTTTCAGTTGAAATTGGTTCTTTTGCAATTTTTAAAACTTTACGAACTTTATCTTCTGGCATATCAAGCTCTTTGCTTAACTCTTCAGGTGTTGGTTCTCTTCCCATATCTTGCATCATTTGTCGAGATACTCTATTAAGTTTGTTGATTGTCTCAATCATATGAACTGGTATTCTAATTGTTCTTGCTTGGTCAGCGATAGATCTTGTAATAGCCTGCCTAATCCACCAAGTTGCGTAAGTAGAGAATTTATAGCCTCTTCTATATTCAAATTTATCAACAGCTTTCATAAGACCAATGTTTCCCTCTTGGATAAGATCTAAAAATTGAAGTCCTCTGTTCGTATATTTTTTAGCTATTGATATAACAAGCCTAAGGTTTGCTTCAACCATGTCTTTTTTAGCTCTTCTCATCTTGGTTTCGCCCATAGACATGCTTCTATTAATTTCTTTAATTTCTTTAACACTAAGGCCGACTCTTTGCTCAAGATCAATAATATCTTTTTGAGCAATGACTACATCTTGTTTTACTTTTTCTAGAAGGTCCTTCTTATATTTCTTTTCCTTCATTAGAGTATCTATCCATCTGACTTTTGTTAAGTTTTCAGCATAGCTCGCTAAAAAGTCTTTTCTTGGTATACGCGCATTTCTTACAAGCTGTTCTTGTATAGCTTTCTCTTTTTCCCTAATTCTGCTCAAACCTGATCTTGCTATAGTGGCAATATCATCAAACATTCTTGGGCTAAACTTAAGGAACTGAAATATTTCACCTAATTTTTTGAATTCTGCATTGGCTTCTTTTGAGTGTCTACCTTTTGAATCAATAACTTTTAAAGTTTTATTATATTGACGCTTCAGATTTGTCATTCTTCTTTGAACTTCCTGCATGTCTGGACCTGAAGATACTTCTTCATCTGACTCTTCAGCTGCCTCAGCTTCTTCTTTTGCTCTTTGGCTTCCAGGACCTGCTGACGGTACTTCTTCCATCTCCTCTAAGAATCCAGTTAGAAAATCATTAATTTTTTTCTCGCCATCTTTGACCATTTGATGATACTCAATGACATACTCAACTGTTTTAGGATAATAAACACTTGCGGCAAGCAAGTCTCTCATACCCTCTTCAATTCTTTTTGCAATCTCAATTTCGCCTTCACGAGTTAATAGATCAACGGTACCCATTTCTCTCATATACATACGAACTGGATCAGTAGTTCTGCCTGTTTCATTTTCAACAGCTGCAAGAGCTTCAGCAGCCTGTTCT
>Ga0209359_10000271_pt1 | contig 12610 bp, 9 predicted proteins | sample MarorgKNORR_S2LV_FD_188224 | JGI IMG/M metagenome (GOLD analysis project Ga0209359, IMG submission 188224) | Marine microbial communities from the Southern Atlantic Ocean, analyzing organic carbon cycling - Surface_A/KNORR_S2/LV (SPAdes) (version 2) | ecosystem: Environmental > Aquatic > Marine... | reverse complement strand
CTTCATTGATAATCTCTTCCTCTCCAATATTGATTGCATTTGCAACACTAGCGCCTAAAGCTAGATTATTTTTTTGTAACATCTCAACATCTTTATTAAAACCAAAAGTTCTTGCTCTGCAAACTTCTCTTACAAAAGAGGTCGATGAAAAATCGATTGTTGATTCAGCAGGAAATCTTCTTTGTACCGGATGATTGAAATCAATTGAAAATGAAACCTTAAAGCCATCAAATGGTTTTATAAATGCGTATGCATCGTCTCGCTCAACTCTTACCTCTTTTAAAACTTTTATAAATTTCTTTTTTTCATCTTGGTCAGCAATTCCTGCAGCTTGGAGAAGAAAAACAAAGGGTCCTGCGCTTCCATCCATGATAGGCATTTCAGGGCCATCAACTTCAATAAGACAATTATCTATGCCAAGTCCCGCAATTGCTGATAAGAGGTGTTCTATTGTTGATATTTTATGTTCGCCTGACCCCAGCGTTGTAGATAATGTTGTGAAACCAACTTCTCTTGCAGTAGCATGAATTTCAAGATGTGGTTCTAGATCAGTCCTTACGAACCTAATCCCAGTATTTGCATCAGCAGGATGGAGCTCAATATTAACTTGTTCACCAGAATGAAGTCCTATTCCTGAAGCCTTAATAGAATTTCTAAGTGTCCTTTGTTTAAGCATTGATCAAGTCTAATCTAATATATATTTTCTAGCCATTAATTTTTTTTAGCTCACTTAAGGCTATTCCTGCTGCAACAGCAACATTCAAGCTGTTTATTTTATCATTTCTAACTAAATTTATTTGATGATCACAATTTAATAGTGTTTTTTCTCTTATGCCTTTTTCTTCAGACCCCAATACAAGAGCAGCTCCTGAAAAACTTAGTTGATCAATTGCCTGATTAGCATGTTCACTCAAACCAATTACCTCAACTCCAAAAGCCTGAAGCGCTTTAATACAGTTTATAAGATTAGAAACCATGTAAATCTTTAATAAATCAGAGCCGCCACTAGATGTTCTGTGAACAACTTCTGTTATGGGGGAGCAGTGATTTTTATTAATAATTATTCCATCAACTCCATAAATTGCAGAAGATCTCATGATTGCACCCATATTTCTTGGATCTATTACATTATCTAAAACTACAAATATTGGGACTTTATCAGAAAGATTTTCTAAATAATTTTTTAGATCCTTTAGACTGCCGGTATTCATTGAAGATACAATCGCTTGGGGATTTTTCTTTATTTTCTTTGATTTTTCTACAGCAATGTCTTTGTCAGAGCATGCTTCAAGCAATTTATGTATTCTGGCATCTTCTCTTGTCTTAGGAACAATAACTTTTTTAATAACCTCAGGCCTATTTTTTAAAAGAATCTCAATCGAATGGAAGCCTTCTCTTATTTGATTATCAGTTTTCATTATGTGTTTTTAGATAATATTATCTTTCCTTCTTCAGGAATAACTGCATCAATTCTTACATTGAATTGATCGCCTATTTTAAATGTTCTCCCGGATCTTCTTCCTTTAAGTATATTGTTTCTTTCACTGTATACATAATGGTCATCTTTTAGATCTGAAACATGTATTAGCCCAGAAACAAAAAAACCTTGTAATTCACAAAATACCCCAAAATGAGTCACGCCAACAACTCTTGCTGGCAGACTATTGCCAACCTTATTCCTCAAGAAGAAACAAATTAATTGTTGGGTAACTTGTCTTGATGACTTTTCAGCTCTTTTTTCTAGATTAGATAATTCGTTACACTCTTCCTCAAAAAGTTCTTCATCAAAATTTACCTTTTCTTTCTTTAGAATTGATTTTATGAGTCTATGAATTATTAGATCTGGATATCTCCTTATAGGAGACGTGAAATGAGAATACTCTTCAAGCTGCAGACCAAAGTGGCCAGATTTTTTTGAAGAATAGATCGCCCTTGGAAGCCCTTGTAAAATAAGACTTTGAAGAGAAGCCGCATTTTCATTTCTTTTTGCAATCTCAATACAGCGTTGTAGCAAAATTATTGGATCATCAGATTTTTTTAATCCAAGACTTTGAAATTTTTCAAATAATGCCAACAACTTATCTGTATCAGGCTTATCATGAAATCTATTTATTGATATTCCTATTGAATTTTTTACAAACGTGATTGCGCATATGTTTGCGGCTATCATGGCTTCTTCAATCATCTGATGGGCAAACATTCTGGTTGAAAGATTTATTGCCTCAACTGCTCCAATATTGTTTATTTTCAATATCGGTTCACTTGACTCAATCTCTAATGCATTCCTTTTAGCACGTTTACCAAGAAGAGTAATTGTTAGCTCCTTAAGAGCATTGATAGACTCATTAACACTTGTTGAACCAATCTTTTTCTTTCTTAGAATAGCTTCTTCAACTTCTGCATATGTCAGCCTATATTTTGATTCAATCTTAGCCTCATAAAAATCAAAATTTTTAATCTCACCATCATTATCAAAGGCAATATCTGAAACAACAACATTTCTAATTTTATTAGGCACAAGAGAGCATAAATTATTGCTTATTTCTTCCGGCAACATGGGTATAACAGTATTTGGGAAATAAATAGAAGTTCCTCTTTCTTTTGCCGCCTTATCTATTTCACTCCCAGGCCTAACGATGCTGCTCACATCAGCTATTGCAACTGATAATTTATATCCCGTCTTTAATTTTTTGCAAAGGATCGCATCATCAAAATCTTTTGCATCCCTCCCATCAATAGTTACAAAATCCGACTCTGATAAATCTTTCCTGTTTAAATTCCTTTCAAGCTCTAATCCACTTACCTCATTTTTTACTGATTTAGACCAGGTATGAGGAATTTGATTTTCATTTAAGATTTGATCAATAGAGTATTCTAAGAAATTCACTAATTTGCTCTTACTATTCTGAAGTTAAAAATTATATTCCAGATTAAGATTAACAAGTCTTCCACGAGGATCATGAACTCTTGTATCAAAACTGAAATCGGGAGCATCATACAATCTAGGAGCAGATTGATCCAGCGCATTAATTATTGCAATACCAAGATTGATATTACCCTCGTCCAGATTTATTGATTTTCTGGCTGAGATATCAAAAACCAAAAAGGAATCAACTTTATTCTCGTATCCTAGACTTGCTCCGAGACCCGTAATTGGTCGCTCATTAGTATATCCATCTATATACCTTGTAATTAAACTGAAAAGATAATCTTTGTGTTGCCAATCTATAAATGCATTCAGGCGTTTTTTTGGAAGAGAGTGGGTATGAGAATCATAATTAAATTTACCAACCCTGTTAATCATTCTTGATAAACCATCTGCAGTAATTTGCGGTGTTAAAAATTCATTAAATATGGTTCCTTTAACTCTAAGGTTTATTGGTGAGTAATTATTTAACTCAAATACATAGTCAAATTGAAAATCTGTCCCACTTATCTTTGTATTTTCCTCATTGAAATACGTAGTCGTCACACCAATTAGATCACCAAATTCATTTCTAGTAATACTTGATCCAAAGGGGTCTTGAGTTAAGAGAGCTTGAGCACTTTCAACTTCAATACGATCCTCATAATCAACTTCCCAGTAATCTACTGAAAGTTTATAACTATCTTTTTGGAAAATTAATCCAAAATTTTGATTAGATGACGTTGAGGGTTTTAAGTCAGGATTTCCGATCGAAGCTTGCCTAACAAATACTGAGTCATCGATATCTCTTACGCTACCAAGATTAATTTGGCTAGAAAACATTTGAGCCATAGATGGAGCTGAAAAGGCACTTCCCCTTGAAAATCTTAATGTCAAAGAATCATTAAATTTGTATTTCATTGATAACTTTGGATCGAATGATGATTCATTTTTCATCTCCTCGTAACGTCCTGCAATTCTGATATCAAGTGCTTCAAGAAATCTCCTCTCAGCTTCAACAAAAAGGGCCTTACCATTTCTACTTTTTGATACATTTTTGCCTCCGCCAAGAAAGAAGAGGTCAGCTGTTTTGATGAGCTTTCCATCAGCATCAAATTCAGCTCGGCTTATTTCATCATAAAATATATCAAGATTCTCATTATTAATTTGAAATCCATAAGCATATTTAATGTTTTTAGTTTCTGCTCTAAAAATACCATTAAGACTGAGCAGATCAGCGCTTTTGTTTGATACCTCAGCACCCCTTACAAAATCTATTAGTGATTGAGAGTTTTTCGAAGAATCAAATATATTCCACATTTCATCTTCATCAGGACCACCATTTCCTTGAATTGCAGCTAAGAATCTTGAATCAATAATATCGGGCCTATAATGGAAATTTGAGTGGTCACTTTTGGTTATTGAAACTTCAGCTTTTGTTTGATTAGCCAACTCAAAGTATGTAGTTACCCCGAAATGCTTTTGCTCGATATCTTTTGGAGAGTAAGGAGATTTGTATTCAGCTCCAAGCGGTCTTCCATACCAAACAACTGGAACATTAAATGGACTTCCGCCTTCACCAGGCAGGATGCTACGAGATAGAAAAGGAAGTGCAGGGTAGGAGGGTGATTGGGGATTATCATTTACTTTCACATTTGAAGATATAAAGGTGAAATTTATATCTACTAAATTATTATCTGAATAGAGATTTATATAGTTTTTCTTATGACTTTCATCATTTACGATATTGAATCTTTCGCCATAAAGAAACCTACAAAATGATCCGTCAAGAATGCCTCCATTATTTTCACAATTTGGATCAGGCACAAATGTGGTTTGGTTTGGATAATCTCCAGCATAAATTCCTGATTCAACAGTATCTGGACCTAAAAGTTTAAAAGTTTTACCAAGACCACTTAACCCAAGCTCTGCTATACCGGGTATTTCCTTAGCTGAGAGAGGCGATCTTTCTAATCTGTTATGCCCAATAACATAATTAATATTTCTAAATTTTCCGCCATAAAGTAATCCAATAGTTTCATCATTTTGATCATAGCTCGAAGTAGACTGTCTTCCAGCTTTGATCCGCAAACCATCAAACTCTCGATAGGTTATAAAATTAACAACTCCGGCAATTGCATCTGATCCATAAGTTGATGTTGCTCCTTCCTTCAAAATTTCTGTTCTTTGTAAAGCTATCTCTGGGACTATATTTATATCAATATATCCTTCGCCCTCATTTGAAGGCGTTCCAGCAAATGTATGTCTTTTAGAATTAATTAATATTAGGGTGGAGGCTTGCTCAAGTCCCCTTAAAGTTAGTGAGGCCATCCCTTGATCAACACCCTCGAGGGCATTGGATTGAAACCTTGAGCCTGAACTTATATTTAAATACTTACTTATCTCAGCAACATTAGTTATATTAAGTTGATCATATTCTTCAGAAGTTATTACTTCTATCGGAGATGAATCATCTTCTAGTATCTTGATGAGACTTCCTGTTACAACTACTTCTTCTATATCTGCTTCAATAAATTGAAACAAAAATAAAAATGGAGCTAATAAAGATAGAATATATTTTTTGTTCATTAAAATTAGATTGAATATGAGCATTATAAATAAAAAAGCCCCTAAAAAGGGGCTTTTAATTAATGCTTAAATCTTAAAAAGTTAAGTTAAATCTAATTCCATAATTCCTTCCAGGAAGCGGAACCTGATTTTTAACAAATGATGAATGATTTCGTGCAACTTCATCAAGTAAGTTATTAGCGAAAACGGATACTCTTAGAGAGTTACCATTTAAATCAAAAGTCTTAACAACTTTTGTATCTAACATTTGGTAACCCATTGTAGGAGTTTCCTCTTCTGCAACATCTTTCTGATCTTCAACATCCTTAAAGCTCAGATCAAAAAGATAGTCATTCATAGTATATTCAACAGAATAAATATTTCTGGCAGGACTTAATCTTGGAATATTCATTCCATCAGCAAGCTCTCCATTTACAACATCTCTTGAAAATGAAACTTCTAAATCTCCAGCATCTAAGTTAAACACTCTTCCTATTTGAAGTTCATAACCATTCAATTCAGCATTTTGTTGCATGTATTGTGCTTGAATTAGTCCTTCTGCATGACCGTGATCATCATGATCTTCGTCATGATCATCTTCGTCCATGGCTTCCATATGGTCATCATGATCATCTTCATCATGCATATCCATCAAGTAAATATAATTATCGGTATCGTTTCTGAAGATTGTTAGTGATGCATAAGTGTTATCTACTTCATAACTTAAACCAATATCAAAATTACTAGATGTTTCTGCACTTAGATTTACATCTCCCGTTTCAAATCTACCCGTAGCCAAATGAGGTCCGTTCATGAAAAGCTCAACAACTGAAGGAGCTCTTTCAACATTTGAATACCCAAGATTTAAATTCAAGTTTTCATTCAATGGTCTACTTAAATCTAATGCAAAGCTGAGATTGCTGGAATCAAAACTATAATTTGTAGTTTCTTCTTCATGTTCTTCATGATCTTCATCATGATCTTCTTCATCATGACCATCTTCTTCATGATGCTCAGTAAGTGAACCACTCGTGTCTATTTGGTCATAACGAACTCCAAAACTAACTTCAAACATATCAAAGTCACGTTTGGCAAAATATCCAATAGTTAACTCTTCTCTGTCAGCTGGATTCATAAAAGCTTCATCGCCAAAAATCTTAACTGTCTCCTCTGATGAATTTAATGAGACTTTTTGAGTCATCAAGTCATTAGAAAGATCTACAATAAAACCAAACTCAGATGAGTCATTACTGAATGTTGTAGGACCTTCTTCACTATGACCATGATCATCTCCATCTTCATCACCATGTTCATCACCATGCTCTTCTTCTGCATGCTGCTCAGTATGTGAATATTCTGAATCTTGAAAGAAAAAATCAACGTTTCCAACCTGACCTCTAATATTCACTTTATCAGATTCAGTATTTGAGAAAATCCTCTCTCCTTCATGCTCATCATGACCTTCTTCTTCGTCACCATCTTCATCACCATGTTCTTCATGACCTTCACCATGATAAGGAACTCCAAAGATACTCTCTGAGCTTGAAACAGCAAGACCAACGTAACCCCAATCAGCTACTTTTGAGACACCAAATCTTGTTGCCTCTTGTGCAGAGTCAGAATTATCTAGATATCCCTTATCCTCCTCATGCTCGTCATGGTCATCATCCCCATGATCATCTTCATCATCATGGTGCTCCTCTTCTTCATGGAGAATTGCACCATTTGGAATATCATAATTTCCAAAGGAAGAATCACTGTATGAGAAATATAGATTTAAACCACCAAGGTTATCTGCAACAGAAAAGCTTTGCCCATCTCCAGAATTAACAGATTGAGTTTCGAAACCTAACTTAAATAATCTCTTTTCAATATCTGAAGTAGCAATTGTATTGTCTACAATATTGATAATACCTCCTGTTGCACCATTTGCATAAAGCAGTGAAGATGGACCTCTAACAACCTCAATTTGTTGAATATCATTGAGATCTACTTCATTTTTATGATCAGCACCAATTCCTGCAACATCCCTGTTGACTAAACCATTGGTAAGGATCTTAACTCTAGAACCACTTAAACCTCTTATAATCGGCTGCCCAACAGCAGTTCCATAATCAGATGTTGTGACACCCAATAGAGAATCTAGAGTCCCGCCAAGGTCAGTTGTTCCTAAATCAGAAATATCAGTGCCACTTAAAATATGCAATGGATCACCAATTTTATCTTGGGTTACATTCAATATTGATGCTTGAACAACAACTTCTTCAATTTCATCAGAATGAATATAGTTAGCTGAGAAAACGCCCAGCATCGCTAAAATTAATATTTTATTTTTCATGTTTACTCCTTTAAAAATTTAAAATTTAAAAAATCAAAAATTAAATTTTTGGTGGAGCTCTCTGATGATAATTTCTTGATTTAGATTGATCATTAAGACTCACAAGTTTTGAGTCTTCAATATCAAAATTTATAAAAGTTATATTTTTCTTAGAATCTTCTATGTCTTGTGATTGGTTTTCTTCACAATATTCACAGGCGAGCTCAAAGGCTTCATCCTCAATTTCAAAGGCTTCTGTAATGTGCTCTATTTCATGGGCAGTAACTAGGGCAAAGAATAAAAGCCCAAGTAGGAATGGAGTTTTATTTTTGAAATCAGTGGTCATGTTTGAGACATACTAAACCATTAATAGAGCCACTCGCAAGGTCTTTAATGGTTTTATCGGCTTCAGAAACATTTCTTGCTTCAACAGGAACCGGATCAATCTTGCCAGACCTAACTAAGTCCATAAGTTCACCCATTTCAGCTAAGCTTCCCACATAAGTACCAGTTAGTGTTCTTGCTGTTAATGTTACTAGTGGTAGTTGAATTGTAGTTTGACCACCAAGCAGCCCAACCAAGACATAAGTACCGCCTCTAATAAGACCGAAAAGACCATAAGCAAATTCAAAAGCTGGAGCAGCTCCAACAAAGTCAATCACACTTTTAGCTCCACCACCGGTAATCTCAAATATTTTCATTGCAGCATCTTCGTCACTGGAATTAATAGCAGCTGATGCACCTGCTTCCCTTGCAATAGCTAATTTTTCGTCATCAATATCAACAACAATTGGATTGATATCATATACAGCTTTTAATATTCTGAGAGATAGCAGCCCCATCCCTCCGGCTCCAACAACTACGACAGACTTTTGACCTTTTTTAAGATTAGCTTTTTTAATTGCGCTATATGCAGTTAGTCCTCTGCAAGCATAACTTCCAGCAAGATCATCATGTGTATCTCCAGCATCAAAGAGATATTTTTTATCTGGTACTAAGACATACTCACCATATCCACCATCCCTAGTAATTCCGATGTTTCTATTTGTTGTAATTCCGCAATAGTGTTCATTTCCGCTTAAACAGACTTCACACTTTCCACATCCAATCCAGGGATATACAACATATTTTTTTCCTATCTCAAGATCCTTAACATTTTCTCCAAGCTCAACAACTTCTCCGAAAACTTCATGGCCCATGGCAAGATCTTTTGCTGGTGAAGGGAGCTTTGCACCTCCACCTAAATCAAAAAAACCCTCGTAAATGTGAACATCTGAATGACAGACACCACATGAAACTGTTTTCACAAGAATTTCATCACCAACAGGAACAGGTTTATCAATTTCAACCTGTTTTAAGGGTTTTCCGTTTTCTATGATTTTGTATGATTTCATAGTTTATTTTGAAACTTCATATTTTATTATTGTACTATTTTTTATATCTTCCCATCTCTTTTTTTCGGTCAGATAACACAACATTGAATCAGACTCTCCGCTTTGATTAAAGGAATATCCCTCTGGTATTAAGTTTTTATTAAGTGAACATTTTTCTGTAATTACTCTGCCGCTTTTTAATGATTTAAAAGTAATTTTAACTTCAGTAGACTCTAAAAGTTTTTTAAGATCTTTTATCTCCATTTGTAGGCATTCTAACGTAGCCAAAGAAATTTTTGTTAAGTTTATTTTCAAAAATTATTAGATTAATATAGAAATATGAAAAAGCTTTTCCTTCTTGTATTTTCTCTAACAATTGCTGTTGATTCTTTTTCAGCTTTTGAATCAACTTATAAACCACTTAAATCCGAAAAGGTGTTATTTATTAATGGGAATATTCTTGATGGAGAGGGCAATGAGTTACTTGATACTGATCTTCTTATAGGCAATGGAAAAATAATTGCTTTAGGAAAAGGTATTAGCATAGATGATAAAGATGTAAAAATTATTGATGCAAAAAATAAATGGATTACGCCTGGAATTATAGATATTCATTCTCATATGGGGGTATATCCAGCTCCTAGTGTCAGAACAAGCAGTGATGGTAACGAAGCAACGAGCCCAGTAACAGCAGAGGTTTGGGCAGAACACTCAATATGGGTTCAAGATCCTCAATACGCACTTGCGCTTAAGGGAGGAATAACAACCTTCCACGTTCTCCCTGGGTCAGCAAACCTTATTGGTGGAAGAGGAGTAACAGTCAAAAACTTACAACGCAACACCATTCAGTCAATGAAATATCCTGATGCAAAACATTCGTTAAAAATGGCATGTGGGGAAAATCCGAAAAGGGTTTATGGAAATAGAGGACAAGCACCTTCAACACGAATGGGTAACTTTGCAGGTTATCGAAAAGCCTGGATTGAAGCTGAGAATTATTTAAATAAGTTAGAAGCATATGATTCAAAATCCGATGAAGAAAAAATGGTTGAGTCTCCACCTAAAAGAGATCTTCAACTAGACACACTTAGTGATGTTCTTAAAGATGAAATACTCGTTCATATCCATTGTTACAGAGCAGAGGAAATGGCTTTAATGATAGATGTCGCAAAAGAGTTTAACTATAAGATTACTGCTTTTCATCATGGCGTAGAAGCATATAAGATTGCTGATTTATTAGCAGATAATGGAATATGCGGAGCTCTTTGGGCAGATTGGTGGGGTTTTAAACATGAGGCTTATGATATGGTCCAAGCAAATATTGCAATAGTTGACCAAGCAAGGGATGGAAAGGGTTGTGCAATTGTTCATTCAGATGATGAAAGGGGGATTCAAAGACTTAATCAAGAAGCGGCAAAAGCCAGAGCAGCTGGTAATAAAGCTGGATATGATATTTCAAAGGCCAGAGCCATGAGTTGGATAACTAGCAATCCTGCAAAAGCGGCTGGTATATATCATGAAACTGGTTCCTTGGTTGCTGGAAAAAATGCTGATGTTGTTCTTTGGTCAGGAGATCCATTCAGTGTTTACTCACTTGCCGAACAGGTATTTATCGATGGTGCTTTAGCATTCAATCGCAACACAGGATTTGGACCTGTTTCAGATTTTGACGTTGGTATAGTAGATCCAAGAGAGGATAGGGTGAATGATTAAAATAATATACTGCCTTGCATTGAGTTTTATATCAATTAGTGCTTTTTCTCAAACACTTGTAATCAAAGGTGGAGAAATTTATACAGGTCTAAATCAAGAATCTTTTATTGGAGATATTCTTATCGAGGGAGATACTATTTTAGAAGTTTCAACCAAACCTTTAAAAGGTGATGTCGTTGTCGATGCATCAAATAAAATTATTACTCCTGGAGTGATAGCTCCTGACACTCAAATTGGTATTTTAGAGATAGGCGCCATAAGTGAGACCAGAGATGGAGATAGCGATATTTATAGCATGGGATTCAGTGTCTTCGATGCAATAAATCCAAACTCAACATTAATTCCTTGGAATAGATCAAATGGAGTTACTTCAGCTATAACACTCCCTGATTTTAATTGGGATCCTTTAAGTGGCATGGCATCATTTTTACTACTTGATGGCAGTCTAAGAGTTAATGGTATGCCAGATGTAGCGTTAACAGGTGAGATAGGGGCATTAAGCTCTGGATCTCGAGCAGAAAGCCTTATTTTATTAAGAGATCTTTTAGACTTTGCATCAATATTAGATGAAAAGGATATGGCATCTTCAAAAAAAATATCTGAAGCCATTGAAGATTTTGAAATAGCAGAATTAATGGATTTACAACCAAGAGATGTTATCGCACTTTATAATCTTTTAAATAACAACCTTCCATTAATTATTAAAACTAATAGGGCTTCAGATATCCTTAAGTTAATAGATATAAAAAAACTTTATGGACTTAATTTAGTCCTAATGAGTGCGCAAGAGGCAACACTGGTTGCTGATGAAATTGCTGTAAATAATATACCGGTCATAGTAAATCCTTTTGATAATATTCCTGATTCATTTGATGAGCTTGCATCAAATATTCGTATAGCTGCATCTCTTGAAAAGGCTGGAATTAAGGTTATGTTTAGCGAATCTCGAACTCATAATTATCACTTAATCCGACAGGGAGCAGGAAATGCTGTTGCTAACGGAATGTCTTATACAGGAGCAATAATGGCTCTAACATCTAACGTTGCCGAAAGTTTTAATATTCCTGAAAGAGGAAGATTACAACAGGGAATGAAAGCTGACCTAGTAATCTGGGAGGGCGATCCTTTAGAGCCATCTACATTCCCATCTAAGGTTTACATTAATGGAAATGATATGGACCTCTCAACAAGATCATCTAGACTGACTGAAAGATATGTTGATAAGAGAGATTTGCCGAATACTTATAAGTAGTTTAAAGACTTTTGATGTATTATCTAATATACGTAAAAAATATAAACATAAATTAATTTAGGAGAAAAGTTATGACAGTTGGAAATGGCGTATTAGTTTTTTTAGCAATACTAATTATCTATGTAGTTTATTTAGGTATAAAGATTGTTCCTCAATCAAAAGTCTTTGTTATCGAAAGATTTGGTAAATTTACGAGAATTCTTGAGTCAGGACTTTCTTTAATCATTCCTTTTATTGATCGAGTTGCTTTTAGAGTTGATATTTTAGAGAGACAGCTACCATCCTTTCAAATGTCAGTTATAACTGAGGATAATGTAGAAGTAGAGCTCGTTTCTACAGTTTTTTTTAGAGTATTGGATGCTGCAAAATCAGTTTATAGAATCAGAAATATTGATTTGGCAATCGAAAATACCGCTATATCAGTTATTCGTTCAGCTGCTGGTAAGCTTGAGCTTGATGACCTTCAATCAAGCAGAGAGGCG
>Ga0209359_10000269_pt1 | contig 12625 bp, 10 predicted proteins | sample MarorgKNORR_S2LV_FD_188224 | JGI IMG/M metagenome (GOLD analysis project Ga0209359, IMG submission 188224) | Marine microbial communities from the Southern Atlantic Ocean, analyzing organic carbon cycling - Surface_A/KNORR_S2/LV (SPAdes) (version 2) | ecosystem: Environmental > Aquatic > Marine... | reverse complement strand
CTGATGACCGTATCTGGAAGCTAGATGTAGACAAAGGAGGTAACGGTTATGCTGTTATCAGATTCCTACCTGCACCCGAAGGTGAAGATTTACCATTTGTAAAACTATATTCACACGCATTCCAAGGACCTGGTGGATGGTTCATTGAGAACTCACTCACTACACTTGGACAGAAAGACCCTGTTTCCGAGTATAATTCATTACTCTGGAACAATGGTACTGATGCTGGAAAAGAAACAGCAAGAAAGCAGAAGCGTAAGTTAACTTATGTTAGCAACATTTATGTTGTAAAAGACCCTGCAAATCCTGAGAACGAAGGTAAAGTATTTCTATACAAGTATGGAAAGAAAATCTTTGACAAACTTACTGCAGCAATGCAACCAGAGTTTGAGGATGAGGAAGCAATCGATCCATTCGATTTCTGGCAAGGTGCTAACTTTAAGTTAAAAGCAAAGAATGTTGCAGGATACAGAAACTATGATAGTTCTGAATTTGCAGCACAAAGTCCTCTACTTGATGACGATGATGCAATGGAAACACTCTGGAAGAAACAGTTCTCACTTTCTGAGATTGTTGCACCAGACCAGTTCAAGACATATGATGAGTTAAAGACTCGTCTAGATTATGTTCTTGGAAACAAGAAGTCCGCTGCACCACAGTTTGAAGAGGAAGATAATGATCGTGGTCAGGCAGAAGAGTTAGTAACTGCTGCTGTATCAAAACCAACTCCTGCAGTAGCAGAAGAAGAGGATGATGCACTATCATACTTTGCAAAACTTGCAGAAGAATAATTACAAAGTAATTATGTGGGGGTCAAACGACCCCCTTTTTTTATGGGTTAACTAGTTCTGTATTTTCAGTGATTGCTAGTTTAGAATTTACATAACTTGAGCTCTTATCATATTTTATAATATCTTTTAAATCATTAATGAATACATTTAAATAACCTGATTTTAACACATTAATTTCTCTTTTCTTTTCATTTTCAGAATATTCATACTCTAAATTTGTTACTGCACGAGCAATATTATCTGTAGCAACAGTAAATTCGTCTTTATCATCTAGTTGAGTATAACCTTCTTGTGACCTTAAAGTATATGTTGTTGTGCTTGGAAACTTATGTATTGTCCCATCAATTTTAAAATTAGCATCTACTATTAAATTAGGTGGTAAAATCTGATGACCCTGTTCATCTCTAATTTCAAAAGTTTCATAATGATGATTAGCATTCATTTCTGTTTCTGAACCATACTTATTTAAAGCATAATCATACACTTGAAAATCTTGCAATGGCCATTGATGAGTTATATTTGTAATACCTGCAACTAAAATAACCACATAATCAAGTCTTGAATCTCCATATAACACTTCTGCAATCGTATCAGGTCGATCACCCTCTCCAATTACAAACTTATTGAATGCTGTAGCAGAACTTTTAACATATTCTGCTAATTTTATTCTACGAAAAAGATTTTTAACAACAATATAATCACCTGATGAATTTTTATGTGATAGTGGTGATTGATATGCAATATTTGGTAATTCTCTAAAATATGCCATTAGTATCCAACTCCCTCACCTGCTCCATAACCTGGTAAGTAATCCTCGTGATAGATTGGATTTATTTCTTTGAATGTTAAATCCATTCTTATATTAACGGGTGTACCATCTTCATATGATGTATATGTTCCAGCATTTGTATAATTTACATTCATTCCAGTTAAGGCACATAGTTTCATTTTATTTAAAAATGGATGTGATTCTCCATCTTTTCGATATTCTAATTGAAATAAATCAGGAGATTGTAAGAAAATACCTTGAGCACTTCCATTAAATTGTCCTGCTTTTGGTGCCATTGACATTTTGAGGGCACGTATGATTGCTTTGACAACTTTAGATTCATCTGGACTACGGGGTGAAAATGTTATACTATAGGGAAATGACCTTAGATTAACTCCTTGAAATAATAACTCAAGATTACTATTTAATATCTGACCAGTGGATCTTGCAATAACACTTTGTGCAGATACATTTGAACCTAATGCTCCAATCGCTGCTCCAGAAATCGCTGCTCTGATTGCATTTTGAGTTTGTCCTTCTATACCTGGTATTTTAACACCTGACATCATAGCTCTTATTGCCTGTTGAGATTCTTGTATACCTTCTACTGCACCATTTTTCATAAACTTTTGTGCGACTGCCAAACCAGCAAGTTCAAGTGCATTCATTCTATCATCACCCCAAGTGACTTGGTTTGAATCATTTACCTCTTGTGGTATGGGTAATTCAATATTATATTTTGTTTTTTTATTAGCATTAATCCTTGTATTAGCATCTGTAAATTCTGCCTTAACTGACATAGGTTTTACCTGTCTATTACCATCTTTATCTGTGTATCCAAAATACGTATCTCTGGTGGGTGTTGTAAAACCTCCTTGTCCATCACTAATTTTATAATTTTCTAAATTTTTATCTGTTGCTAATATAGTTTTTTTTGTACCATCTTTAAGTTCTATTTCTGCAGTTGCATTTAAAACATCCAAACCAAAATGTGCACCATCTTTTGGGGGAGTATATTCTACACACTTTATTAAAAGAGTATCACCTGTTTGTTCTCTACCTCCTCTAGCAATCGGATATGACATATAAGCTTGAGTTCTAGGAAAACTATCTCTGAGAGTTTCAGATCCACTTTTCTTGGTATTACCACTAAGTTTTATTACTTCTGGTCCGCTAGGAATACTATTATAAAATTCTGCATCTCCACCACTTGGTATCATTGACATTGATTATCGACCTCTTTTTTTTAACTATTTAGTAGGATTTTGACAAATGGTAAAGTTCTTAAATCTCTTAACTCCATTTCATCAACTTGGTACAGTCCACCGACTACTTCTGGGAATGTATATTGTCTCATTTCACCCCAATGATAATTTAATCCTTTGAATCCCCAAGAAAATACATCAGTCACCGCAACAAGTGGATGTGAGTCGTATGCAATGCCAGGTGTTTTTGCATTGTATACGAAGACATAATAATTTCCTGCTTGAGGAACATTACTTCCCTCAGTTAATACTTCGAGTATATCTGTTGCTAAATCATCGGCACTTTCATTACCGATAAATCTTTTCATTATAGGATCTATGCGACTCATATGTCTAACTCTTTTTCTGTAATTACTTTAAACTCCCACATTCGGTCAGCACAATACTCTCTTGCTGCTTTCCACTTTGCTTGATTTCTTGCATATTCAAATGCTTCACGAATGTAACCTTTGGTTTGTCTTTTTGGTCTTTTTGGTTTTGTCGTTTGTTTAAGTGGTTTGACCTCAATTAGGTATCTTTTTATTTTACCTGTGTTTTCTTGAACTTTAATATAAAAATCTGGAAAGTACCTATGTACCCGACTATCGTGAGGTGAGATGTATGGAAGAGCAATCTCTTCACTACCCCATTCAAGTATTTTTGTATTTTTATCACAATACACCATAAACTTTCTTTCCCAAAGTGACCTGTAAATAATATTAGTTGGATCACCTTTATACTTTTTGGGAAAGGATGGATAGTATTTTCCCCTATAAGCCATCTAAATAACTATACTATAGAAGTATTTAGAGTGCCAGCACCAAGACCAAGAAGCATATCAGACATACTACCAAAGATTCAGAACGTAGCACAAACATCACAATTTCTTGTTAAATTTGTATTACCAAGGGGAGGGTGTCGTACATTTTTAAGAAAGAAGGGAATAAATGATCGTTTTATTGCAGATAATGTAGGTTTACTTTGCAGTGATGCAGTTTTACCAGGCAGTGCTATGGCAGCATTGAATACTGCTGGTGATTCTCAAGGTTTAATTGAAAAGTTTGCACATACTCGTAACTTTACCCAAGTGAATTTTGATTTTATGGTTGATAATGAATATAAGTCACTTAAATTTTTAGAACATTGGATGGAGTTTATATCAGGACAATCAACTGGAGATCCAAGTAGTGATACTTATCATTTCAAAATGGCATATCCATCTGATTATAAATCAAATGACACAAGAGTTGTTAAGTTTGAAAGAAATCATTTCCAATTTTTAGAATATAGATTTGTTGGTTTATTTCCTCTTTCACTTAATTCGACAAGAGTTTCATATCAAAATTCACAAGTATTAAAAGCAACAGCAACTTTCTCATTTGACCGTTACATTTGTGGAGAGTCGTCATCACTTGCAAGAGCATTAGGATTAGATTTAAATAATACTAGTGGTAGAACTGGTAATGCTAATATTGATTATAATAATGATAAAGCATTAAGTGATATAATTAATCCAAATTATGGAGGATTATCTCTATTAAATCAAGGAACTCAATTTGGATTTGTAAATAATCAAACAGTAACTGGTTCAGATAGCACAATTGGCACTACTAACCTTTTAGGAAATACAATATACAATATACAATAATTAGTTTTTGAAAACCCCTATAAATAATTTTAACTGAAGTGTAGTAATTATTATGCCTTTACCAACCATTTCAACTCCAACATATGAGTTGATTCTTCCATCATCAAACAGGAAAATAAAATATAGACCTTTTCTAGTCAAGGAAGAAAAGATTCTTATTCTTGCAATGGAATCTCAAGACACAAAACAGATTGCAAGATCTGTCAAAGATGTTATTTCAAAATGTATATTAACAAAAGGGATTAAAGTCGATAGACTTTCAACATTTGATATTGAATATTTGTTTTTAAATATTCGTGGTAAATCCGTTGGCGAACAAATTGAAGTGATGGTTACTTGTCCTGATGATGAAAAGACACAGGTTCCTATGTCAATTAATATTGACACTATTAAGGTTCAGAAAGATGAAAATCATTCAACTGATATTGAACTAGATGGTGTTTATACATTAAGAATGAAGTATCCATCATTGACTGAATTTATTAAAAATAATTTTGGTGCTATTGATGAAATGAGTGTTGATGATACTTTTGATTTAATTGCATCCTGTATTGATCAGGTTTATTCTGAAGAGGAATCTTGGGCATCTGAAGAATGTACGAAAAAAGAGTTAACAACATTTGTTGAATCTTTAAATTCAAGTCAATTTAAAAAAGTTGAAAAGTTCTTTGAGACAATGCCTAAATTATCTCATACAGTTAAAGTTACAAACCCAAATACAAATGTAGAAAGTGAAATTAAAATAGAGGGGCTGCAGAATTTTTTCGGATAAGTATGGCACACGAGGATTTAGTGTCATACTTTAAATTAAATTTTGCCATGATGCAGCACCATAAATATAGTTTAACTGAACTTGAGAATATGATTCCGTGGGAGAGAGAAATTTATGTCTCACTCTTACAACAATATGTTGAAGAGGAAAATCTAAAAGCACAACAAGAACGTAATGGATGAGGAACAAGGACTATCATCACCAATAGGAAGAGGTATTAGAGGTATTAGAAGAAGTATATCCTCTAATATTTTTGGTGGTCGTCAAGCTCCATCTCAAGTGCAAGGTGATAGCATTTCATCAAATTTGATTGCAAAAAATTCATTAGCATTATCTAATGTTTCTATGCAACTTGGAGGAATATCAGATCAAGTAAAAAGTATTAATTCATCTCTTACTGTTATCAAGGATAATTTAGCGATAAGTGATGATATAGAGAGAAAAAAAGAACTTGCTAAAAGAAAAAGAGAAGCACAATTAGCAGAGCAAGGTTTAAGAGAAGGGAAAGAAAGTGAATTAGAGAAAAAAATACAATTTGCATTATTAGCTCCAGTTAGAAGAGTATCTCAAGTAGCAAGAGGAATTTTAGGAAGATTAGGTGAAGCATTGTTATATCTTGCTGGTGGATGGTTAACAAGTCAAGCACTTACTTTTTTACAATTAAATTCAGAAGGTAATATTGACGCACTGAAAAAATTTAAAGACCGATTTATCAAAGATTTATTATTAATTGGTGGACTTACTTTAGGTTTTACAGTTGGTTTTGGTAAAATACTTGGACTGGTTAAAGGATTGGGTTTCTTATTAACAAGAGTTACCTTTGGTGGTTTTCTATTTAAAGCATTTGGAGGATTAGGTCAATTTATATTACAGAATGTCTCGAAATTTATTAATTTTATAAGAAGAGTTGGAATCGGAGGAATAGGTAGAGGAGCGTTAAAATTAAGAAATTTGATACCTTTTGGATTTATTTTTCAGAATAGGATCGCCAAAGCAGTTAAAAACTTTTTTCAGGGAGCAGCTGATGATTTAATGAAGTACCCATTTATTCAAAAAATGATGAATAGATTTGGTCAAACAAAAATAGGGCAAAATTTATCTAAGTTTAGTAAGAGTGGTGGACTCAATAAAATGTTTAACAGAGCTTTCGCACCATTGATAATTGCTCTTGAGACTTTTACGGGAAAAGCAGAGTTGGAAAGAGCAGGACTTCAACCATTACAAGCATTAATTACATCATTTGCAAGAGCAGTTACTCAATTTGGATTGTTTACTGCTTTTATTAAAGCTACGAGTATGACTGTAGGTGGAATATTTGCTGGAGTAGGAGCACTTCTTGGTCTATTAGGTGGTCCATTTGCACCGTTAACTTCTGCTGGTCTTGCAGCTAAAGGATTTGCCATTGGTAAAGCAGTTGGAGGTTTTCTAGGTTTAGTAGGATTTTTATTCCCCGAACAAACTAAAAAACTAACAGGGGGACTAGTTGATCTTGAAAAATTCTCCCTTGAAGCTGATAAAATTGCAACTGAAACTGGTATGGCAATTTCAGGTGTAGATAAAGAAACAAAGAAGAAAGTTAGAGGTGCAGTTTTTGATAAGAAAGGTGAAAGTCAAAATGTTAATTCTAATGCACTTGAAATATCTTCATTAAGAGTTGATGATACATCAAAAGGAATTATTCCATTTAAAAGAGATAGTAATAATCTAGCATTAAATGATAATACAGCAAATATAATTAATGCATCACAAGGTGGTGGTGGTGTTTCTGGGGGTACGGGTATAGCTGGTGGAGGTGATGATAAGGAAGGTGTAGATGGTACACCCATCATTGATTCATTGAATCCTAATTCTGATGATTATCTTGCTGCTATATTAAATTTTAATCTTAACACAGTATAATGTCAGAACAAAGAAAGTCACTTTTAAGATCATCGATTAGTATTAATTCGATTCGACGTTCTGCTACGCAATTTTCTAAGAGTTTACAAAGATCCAATGTTATTGCATCTGAAATTGCAAAAACAACAAGAAGAAGCAATGTTTTTAATGAGAAAATGATATCTAAGGAAAATGAATATTTTAGAAAGAGAAGAGAGAATGTAAGAAGAAAACAAAGAGAAGATGAACTAGAAGCATCTACTATTACTGGTGCTACAAAAAAAGAGGGTAATATAGTTCAAAGAAGCACAAGAGGATTTTTAGGTAGAATACTTGATTTTTTTGGTATTATTCTTATTGGATGGTTTGTAACAAAATTACCAGAAATAATAAAGGCAATACGAAAAGTAATTGATTTTATTAGAAAAGCAGTAAGATTTTTAACTGTTTTTCTTGATGGTATAAAGAATTTTCTAACTGGTATTGGTGATGGTATTAAAGCTGCTATAGATTCTTTTCCTAAATTCGATTTTCTTAATTTCAAAAGAGAATCTGACAAAACATTAAAAGATACGGAAAATAGAGCAAGGGATCTTACTAAAGAGTTTCAACGTGGATTTTTAGATTTTGGTAGAGATATAGCTTCAAGTACTTCCGATGTACCTGGTGTTGTGGAGGGTGGAGAAGTAATTATCCCTAATGAGGATCAGGTTGGAGAAGGGATGGTTTCTGAGGATGGAACTAATGAAGGAGATGAATCTGAAGATGATACCTCTGACAAAAATCAAATAACTGCATTTAGACCTGATGATGAACAAGATGAAAAACTAAGATTAGAAGAAAATCAAGGTGAAGAAGAACTTATAGCGAATCTCGACAAATTGAATAAGTCCTCAACAAGACTTAAAAATGTATATGATGATAAAAAAAATAAAGTGACTAGTGAAGTTGAAAAAGGATCGGCAGTATTTGGTCCTGGCGGTGGTGGTGGTAGTGGTAGTGGTGGTGCTCAAAGCAGTGGCGGTGGCATTACTGGTGGCACTGGTACTAGTTCTAGTGGTATTGAAGCAGGTGCATTCACAGAAGCAACAGATGAAGATATTAAGAGAGAAAAAAACTTAGATTCTGACGATAGCACTTCAATGGGTACACCTCAAGCAGGTGACTACTATGTAACAAAGGGTGGACAAGGAAATAAACAATCTTTTTATCATGTATTACAACCAAATGGAAAAATTAAATCTATAGGTAAGAGAAGACCTGATGGAGGAAGTAAATTTACAAGAAGTGAGATTGTAGCAGTAGGTAATAATATAAAAGCTCAGAATATTAAAGGTGTACCAAGTGATGATAGACCTGAAATAATGTCTTTAAAAATTCATAATGAGGGTGAAAATAATAATAATTTTGTTGACAGTATGGGTAAAATGCAATATAATTTAGAGGAGATTTTTAAAAAAGATCGTCCAACAATAATATTTAAAGAGATTGGATTTAACAATCCTAATATTCAAATGCCAAGTTTTACTAGTGGTGGAAAAATTAATTTTGATTTTAAGAAACAAGATGATTCATTGAAAAAAATTCACTCATTAATATTAGATACTATTTAAAATGGCAGCAGTAGACCCATCAATTTACGAAAAATTTATAATAGAATCTACAGATGGTCAAAGGACTGTTGATATCTCTCAAGGTGTAGTTGGATTTGTATATTATGAAAATATCTTAGCACCATCAGTTACAGGAACTGTGGTTGTTGTTAATACTGGTGGTACAATTAAAGGTGATGATGGTAAGAAGCAGGGTATTTACAATGGACTTCCATTAAGAGGTGGAGAAAGAGTTATGATAAAAATAGCAGGTAATTCAAAAACAAATAAAGGACTAGATTTTACAAAAGACGTAACACAATACTTTTATATTGGTTCAATATCAAATGTAACTGTCGATGCTGAAAAAGAAATATTTACCTTGCATCTTGTATCAAGAGAATCAATTACAAATCAAACAGTTCGAGTAGGAAGAAAATTTCCTACCTCACAAACAATTTCTGATTCTGTAAAAGATATTATAAAAAAATATTTAAAATCAGATAAAATAGGTACAATAGATACAACACAAAACAAATATGGATTTATTGGTAATTTAAAAAAACCATTTTCAATTATTACTTGGTTAGCATCAAAATCTGTTGCATATAATGGTCCAGGTAAAGATAGTACTGCAGGGTTTTTATTTTATGAAACACAACAGGGATTTAATTTCAGGTCAGTTGATAATTTAATTGATCAATCTCCATCTAGTGAAGATTATACTTATACTCCTGGTGTTGTTAAATTTGACGATCCAAGTAAAGACTTTAAGATTATAAAATATAATATTGATCGAAATCAGGATTTATTAGGTAAATTAAGGAGAGGAGCATATAGTAGTGAGAGATATTATATAAATCCAGTATCATTTAAACCAGATATAAGGCATTTTAAATCCTCTGATTATATGGGTGATGATGGTATTAATAATTTAGGAGATCAAAAAATAACTTTACCTTCTATAAGTGATGATGATAGTAAATCCTTGGGTGATTTACCAACTCGTATATTTGTTGGAATGTTAGATGTTGGGACTGTAGAAAAAACTACAACTGATAAGGGATGGAATGATCCTGTTGAGAGAAATGCTGATCCAGCAAAAACTCAAGCACAGTCAATGATGAGATATAATCAATTAATGTCACAAGTAGTAGAAATCACTGTGCCACTCAATACAAATTTAACTGCTGGTAGTATAATACGATGCATATTTCCAAGCATTGATAGAGAAAAGAAAAAGAGTCCTGACGAACAATCTAGTGGTCTATATATGATTAGTGAACTAGCTCATTATTTTGATGGAAAGGGTTCTTACACAAAATTAAAAATAGTTAGAGATTCGTCAGGAAGAAAATGATAGAAAATAATTTACTCAAAACTAACTTCTTAGGTAAAGATGGATTCCGTTGGTGGATTGGACAAATTGCACCAGAAGACGCTCAAGGAGATCAATTAAATGAAATAGGAAACGCTTGGGGTTGTAGACTTAAAGTTAGAATATATGGTTATCATCCTCCTAATGAAACTGAATTAGCAAATGATGACTTACCTTGGGCACAAGTATTATTGTCTCCTCAAGGTGGATCAGGGAAAGCCAATCGTGCAAGATCACTTCGTATTTCACCAGGTGATGTTGTTATGGGATTTTTTCTTGATGGTGATGATGCACAACTACCTGTTATTATGGGTATATTTGCCAATAATCCTGAATATTATGGTGGATCTGATGAATATACCTCACCATTTGAACCATTTACAGGATATACAAGTAAAATAAAACCAAATACAAATTTTATTGCAAAAAATGAAAGTGGAGGTTCATCAGAACATAGTCAGAAATCACCGACATTTGTAACTAAAGAACTTGAAGAAAAATTAAATGAACAATTAAAAAAAGGTGAAGCACAACTAAAACAAGTTATAGATTCAGGTGAATTGCAAAAAAGATTAAGTGAAGCATCAAATGAAGCAAAACAATTATTAGAGTCGGGTAAATTACAAACTGGTTTATCTGAGACAAAAGATATAGTAGAGGGATTAAAGAAAAAGTATGGTTTTCCAACTACTCAAGCATTTAGTGCTATAGGTCAAAAGATTATATTTGCTGGTGGTGCAGAAGGACAAGATACAAATTCAAAAGCATTTAATAATATAAAAACAACTCTTGAAAATACACTACAAACTGTCAATTCAGCGACTTTTAAAAATACATTCAAGGGTATATTTGATGGTGCAGATGAAATAGTTTCAGCATCAAAAGGAATGATAAATGATATGGTGGGCACTACATTTGATAGTTTAGCACCAGAGTTAAACAGTGGTTTGCATAAACAATATAAAGATGTATTTGGTGATGTTTTGAACAAGACTGGAAATATTATGCTTGCAAAAAAGGCTGCACAAGAAGCACAATTATCAATGGTTGATCCTATACTAAAAATACAGGATAGCATTCCTTGTATCGTCAAAAATATTACAGATAAATTAAAACTTGATGTTGCAAGTTTACTCACAGATTTTGTAAATAATGTTGAAAATTTTACAGACTGTATAGGAGACCAATTTATAGGTGCACTATTTAATGACATCATTAAAGGTATTAATTCAGAACTTGAAGATGGATTAAAAGGTGTTGCCAGTATATTTCCTGATGCAAATATTGAGAACTTATTAAGAGATAAGGCAGAGGGTATATTAGGAATTGCTGAAATATTTGATGATTGTGATGTACAGAACGCAGATTTAAGCGGAAAAACAAATGGTTTTTTACTTGGAATAGGTCCTCTTAATATAAATCTTGAGAACATTGCAGGTGATATTCTTAGCATTGCAAATGCAGCACAGGAACTAAAAGAGGCAGCAGCAAGTCCTGGTGGAGTTATCGGAAATCTTGGTTTATTTGATTTTATGAGACCTGATGTGAGCACACCAGGTTTTAGTAGCACATTAAGTGATTGTTATACTGGACCTCCTCTTAATTGCTCTGGCATTAAAATTAATCTCTTTGGTGGTGGAGGATCTGGTGCGACTGGTTCACCCATATTAGGATCTATTATAAGTGATACATTTGCTGTTCAAACTGCGAGTTTAATTGGAATTAATTTACAAAGTGGAGGTTCAGGATATACATCAGCACCATTTGTTGAGATTACAGATACTTGTCGTAATGGATATGGTGCAGTCGCTAGGGCAGTGGTTGATTATGATCCATCGTCTCCAACTTTCCAACAAGTTACTGATGTGTATATTGTTAGTTCAGGTACAAACTATCCAGTTATAGAACCAGAGGAAGGAGATGATGGAGTATACACAGTTGATCATGTCGTTGTTGTGGATGCAGGTCAAAATTATACACAGAATGACACAGTGGTTGATGATAAAGGAAATGTTTATGATATGTTCCTTGATGAACAAGGCAGAATATTAAATGTAATTCCACCTAACCCAAGTACAAATAATTTAGAACCATATACAACTCTTCCTGTAATGGAAGTTATATCAAATACAGGGACAGGAGCACTTTTAAAGGCACAATTAACACCAAGACCTGAATATCAAGGTAAAGTCAAACAAGTCATAGATTGCATTTCTCCTCGTAACGCAGGTATTGTAGGATTTATAAATGGTGAACCATATTATGGTGCTTTCCATATTATGTCAAATGGTACTAAAATGACTGGTGTAAAACACACTGGTAATGATATGATAATATATGATACACCACAGGAAAGTCGGACATCAAGAGGCATGATGTCTACAACAACACCAATCACCACAGTTTCATCAGCACAGGTACAAACAAATGTTTCCAACACCACTACAACGAGTCAACCTGATACAAGTAGTATCCCTCAAACTGACACAGTTGACACATCAAGTCAACAAACGTCTGGACAGAGTTACACTCCTCCTCCTTCTAGTCCTCCTA
>Ga0209359_10000267_pt1 | contig 12648 bp, 37 predicted proteins | sample MarorgKNORR_S2LV_FD_188224 | JGI IMG/M metagenome (GOLD analysis project Ga0209359, IMG submission 188224) | Marine microbial communities from the Southern Atlantic Ocean, analyzing organic carbon cycling - Surface_A/KNORR_S2/LV (SPAdes) (version 2) | ecosystem: Environmental > Aquatic > Marine... | reverse complement strand
ATAGTTCAAATACTTTTAGAACCCTAGATCCTTCTTCATTTGCTCTGCGGGTGTAAGTTCCCTCTGCTCAGGTTCTTTAGGTTGCTCTTTAGCCAGCTTAGAGGGTCGCTCCCATATGTGGGCATTCTCTCTCTTGAACCTTGCTATACGATCCTTCAGCATCTGTGTAATCTGTTCTCTTCTGTCCATATCGTATTTATCGACCCCTCTAGAACGGTGGCTCATTGCAGCGGGGCCTACACCAAACCTGTTCAACCTCAGATCCAGCAGCGGGGCCAATTGCTCTACTCAGCCTAATCACGGTCAATCAATGTATATACAAGGATAGCGAACACAATCAAGCCAATCGCATACAATAAACTCGCACTATAGAAACTATCACACTCTAAGAAGCAATGTAGTCTATTCACAGTCTTATCCAATGGTAATAAAGAAGGGTTCGCCTGTCACTACCACATGAATCGTATTAACTATGAATGCTATGGCTAGATACTCTAAATACGTCATTGTTTCAATAAACTATCCATTCTGTCAATGTCTTCTTGTATCAGTTGCCTATCGTAGGCTACTTCACTCCAATGAACATGACTATCAATCACTGCACTCACTCCCCAAAAGAGAAAGCCAATGCCTGCTAATAGTATTCCAATGTTTCCTGCTTTATTCATAATTTTTCCTTCGTTATGCGAAAATTTTTTGCTGCCGCAACCACTTCGTGGCTTTTAGGGCTTTCGCTCCCCTAATCGTCCTCATCCAATAAGTCTATGATGGTTTGTCTATCCCAACCCATTCTCTGCATATTATCGATGAATTCTTCAGTGGTGTATTTGCCATATTCGTACATCTGAATATGATATCCATTCTTACGCTGCCAAAACTCTCGGGCTAGTCTTGTTGATTCTTGGTCATTTCGTCCAGTAGATTGCATTTTCCGTTCTCCTTTATACGGGCACGTCTTAGGTTACGAATGTGTCTTTCTAGTTCTTGTAGTCTTTCTTCGAGCTCTCTTATACGGATTTGTTCTGCGGTTTCCTTCTCTAGGTCACCGCAATTATAAGTGGGTGGGTCTGATAGAACAACCGTTCCTGGTTTTACATTGTTTGAACATCTGGCTTTCTGTTTTTCCTTTTGTTTCTCCCACCATTCTTTACCAATAGTCTGTAGGCAGAGATCATATGGAATAGCCAAATTTAGGCATGGATCTTCACCTTCACCGTTTCTCTCTGGAAACAGGGGTTCTTTGAGTTGTATCTGCTTTTCTTCACCTTTGGGGTCTATCCTAAGAAAATCCTCAAGTTCTTCGCATTTATGTATTTGATCTTGTGTGGCCAGCGGGTCATCGCAGGTAAATGCCTGGCTCTGTGCAGGAGTGATTATGAAAGCCATAGCCACTCCAATCGTTGCTAAAAATGGTGTGGTAGTCCGTATCATGTGCTTTTTCCTCCTATGCTCTACGGGGTGGTTCAGGGTCGTCATCATCGTTTGACGGCTCTACAAAATCTTTGTCTACTATCTTTAGTCCTTTTTTATTAGGTTGATCGTTTGTCCACACAAGAGCTGGCTTGGCAGGTGTTTTCTGCAGATCTACTTTGATTTTGTAGGTTCTCATGCCATCTTCTGAATCTAGCTCTTCGACTTCGGTCTTTGTGTCGTAATAGTCCATACCAAACCTATCAGCAAGGCTGTTCATAATATCCTGCATCTCATCTGCTGAGTCTTGATCCATTTGTGCATCTATCATCATTTGGGCCCATGTAAATACTGACCCAAGTTCGTCTAGGGTCAAACGATCTAGAATGTATCTCTCGGGTGGGTCGGGTGGTAGGGTGCTGTCACTATTTGCCATTATCATATATCTTTTCTTAATGCGGTTCATATACCTTAATAATACTTAACTATACCTGTCTAAATGGTTTGCCATTGTGGATTGGCCTGTTCTTTTTCTGTAGTTCCAGAGGGTCTTCTTCTTTGAGCCCTACAACCAACCCCTCTGTGTCCCAGTATTCCAAGAACATCTCTTCTACTTCCTTGTATTCTGACCACAATTCTCCTGGGCTCATTCGATGATAGCCTCTCCAGCCATCTGATAATTTGTCTCCTATGTATTCAAAGTCGCCATGGGCGGCACATCGCATCATTTCTGTTAGATCATATGCTACCAATCGTTCTGCGATGATGCTATGTGTGAGAACATCACCACGGGTGTCTGTGCCTATAACAATCTCTGAATCTTCAATAATTTTGTCGTCAATTGCGGTTGCCATTACGCCACCTCCTCTTCTAGTTCGCTTACATAATAGGTGTCAGCCATTCGCATCTCCTGATCGAAGTCAATGCCCTTGCTATCACAGAAGTGCATGAGATCGGTGACTACGTCTGCGACCCTATAATATTCGGCGTCGGTATCATTGCCACGTAGGCCTAGAAGTTTTCTTACTTTTCGCACTCTCCCTGGATTATCCATTAGTTTAACTCCTTTAATTCATAAAACTTCGCATCAATAAGGTCTGGCCCTTCTAACCCATATTCTTCGCCTGAATCCTCTTCATGAACATAAAGAACCTTTTCTTCTGGGTCAAAGCCATCAACTCGAACCCATTGTGTATGTTCTGTACCACCCTCATAAAGATCGTCATCTATAACAATTCTTACGAATGCCGCCTTACTGCAATATTCCATCTGTTTCGCTGTCATTGTCATATCACCCTCCTAATTAGCCACGTCTTCGTGTTCAGCATAAACACCTCGCTTCTCATCCTTGCGAGCCTGTTCTTCATCTTCTTCCAACATCATCTCTTCGACATATTCACGCCTGTAATCAATAAGATCAAATTCTTCTTCTAGACGTTGGAATAATTCGCTCTGATCTTCTAAGGTCTCTTTACCTCTAATAATCGCTTCACATGGTTCTGAAATGCCCTCCATGTAATCATCTGACCCGTTGTCATAAATGCCTGCGAAATCCATGCCACCCTCTTCATAGTTCGCATAAACCTCTATTTCTTCGTTGTTATTCATAAAGGTATCGTAGGCGTTGATTGGAGGTGCCCAAGCACTCTCAAACCATCCTGATATCTGTGCGGTACCATCGTTGTTATCTTTGAATTCTAAGCCCTGATCATCTATGTCCCACTTGGTACCCCAGTTTGCCACACACCAATCATACCAGTTATTGAAGCCGTCGACTTCAGGTTGACTGCCGTCGTCCGGTGATGGTGATGTAGTGCCTTTCAATGCTTCTGGCATAGGTACCATTGCATTGAGTAGACCATAGTCTCCGTTCTTCCAGTTGGTTTGTGCCTGCTCCCAAAGATTCTTAACTTGGTCTGCTGGCCCTGTGATTGTTATTGAATTGTTACACCAATTTGGCATATCGCCCTCCTTTTGTTTTTTTAACTTACTCTTATATAATAACACCTATTAGACATAAATGCAACCTCTAATATGCCGAAAGTTTTCTGCCCAGTCTGTTTTCTGCTATCTCAGATGATATTTTATATTTCTTTTCGTTCTCATCTTCCCAGTTCAATCGAGCCATTACTTCGTCTAGTGCCGTTTTAGATCCTGCCTTGATTTCTAGCAATTTATCTATGACCTGTCTCTTTGTCCAATAGCCTCCTCCATTGTCTTTGCTCATTGCTCTAAGAACACTATCAGGAACCTTGCTCATATAATTGCATGATGATCTAAAGTCGTCCAGCCTCCAATAGACACTCGCGAAACAAGTATCTAAATATGTCTCGTATTTCAAGAAGTAGGTATTGTCACCATCTTTTCTTCTAACGGCATATATCTCTACTGGATCATAAGGACTTATAATCTTTTCTATCTTATTACCTTTTGCCCAAGGACATTGATCGATTATTTTGTTTCTTATTTCTTGGCTTGCTGGTTTTAACATATTCCTCCTTTTTGTTATATCTTTATATTATAACCTTTAGTGGAAATGTCAACCTCTATTTTATCAAAAGTAAAAAGGCCCGGTTGGGTTTCCGGCCTGCCGTCCTTCCACCCTTCGCTAGGATTATACCCTAGCCTGGCAGTATGTCTCGGGCCTAATTTCGTTATACGCCTATTGCTTCTAATCTTTTATGGATTGATTCTTTATGATCATCTGGAAGACTGTCCCAATATTCATTTAGGATATTATATGCCACTTCATATTTGTTATCGCTCTTGAAGCCTGATTCTACGTCTATGATCCAACCCTCTTTGATAATAGTCATTTGATCTTGATCGTCCATGTCGGCACCATAGAACTGCCATTCGTCTTGCCATCCAGACACGAAGTTAAGGTATTCGTTGATATGATCGTAATCATCACCTAACCAGTCGTAGTTATTATGACAGATGTAATCTTCAAGTTCTTCTTCTGTCATCATCATAAGTTCTTTGAGTAGTCTATCATCGTGAACTTCAAAAGTCTTCGAACCATCTAGACCAAATGTAATACATTCACAGAACCTATTGTCCTCTTGTCCTAATTCTAACTGACCGCCATCTAAAGCATTCTCTGGTGATAGTCCTCTAGTTACCAAAAGATATCGCATTCTCTGAGCAGACCCTTTGTAAAAGTCCTCATTATTGTAACCATACTCTTCTAGATCTACATCTACGAATGAATTTATTATGTCTTGATTTGTAAAATTTGTCGCCATTTCGCCCTCCGGTTCTTATTATTGTTAAAATAAAAACTTGGCGTTCCAATCTCGGTATGCATCTGTTTCAACTAGATACCTTAGCTCACCCTTATCATTTGCCTTTGTAAGTACCATTAAATGGCTTTTAGGTCTCGGCCTGCAAATAGTTCAACCTAATAATTTAACTTACCCTTATCATTCACCTTTGTGAGTACCAAGTTCTTATTATACTTTTATAATAGCACCTTTATCGGTAAAAGTCAACCTCAACTTAACCAATAAGGATGTTCAGTGCCCCTAGTGACTGTGAAAGGAAAAGGCTTAGGCCCTCTCTTTTCTTCGTCCTTATTGGACCACTTGTCCCATGACTCTTTGCAGAGTTCATTACGGACAGCCTTTGCGTCTTGCTTCTTATCGAAGCCCGACTGGACCACTTTATTTGTGGCCATACTTCTGACACTATAAATGTCTGCCATTACTTGTCCTCCTCATATAGGGTTTTTAATTTTCCATACCCCGGATAATAATATCCAGAGATCTTTTTATTTTTCTTCTTTTTGTTTCTTTTCTTATGGGCTTGTAACCATTCCCAATCAGACTTTTCAACCATTGTACCATCATCTGCCATATGGTATTCAGTATCTTTGGTCTTCTTCATGTTCCTCCATTTGTTTCTGTTCCGCTTCCATTACACGGAACAATATCATAAAAAATATGACAGTCACTATCATTCCTAAAAAGAATAAACCTATCATAAAATTTTAATCAATATTATAACTTGAAGAACAATAATAATCATAGGTAAAATAGTTCTAATCAATTCCATCGTATGATTATATTCATCAAGTTTTCTTTCTAACTTATTTCTTCTCATATGTCCTCCCTTTTTGGCGGTCCCCAAGAGATTCGAACTCCTGACCTTCGGTTCCGCAAACCGATGCTCTATCCAGCTGAGCTAGGGGACCGTGTTTTAATTGCATCTACTACCTCTGTTCATAGGATCAATCGCATCTGTCAAACAATTCACAAATGATTCTGTCAACCCTGCTCGACTGGTGCTTGGACCTGCAAGGTATTTCAATGTCATTCCTGTTCGTTGGAATTCATGTCCTTGTAGGTGTAGGTTGCATCCTGAAACAGAGATACAGATTATTAAAAGACCTAATACCTTTTTCATGCCGTTACCTGCCTTTCGTAGATTCTTTGTTTTTTTATGTTCCATTTTTCAACGATCGCATCGCCGTATTCATCTTCGTCTACCACAATGTAGGCAACGGTCTTTAGGACCCTTGCATAACGAAAGCCACTATCTATATTCTCAATAGGATTAGTGACCCAAACTCTATGTGGCCATCCGTCTAATGCACCGAAGCCACCTTTGTTAGATGAATATTCAAATAGGTGACCGTTGTCTTTTTCAACGAAACTTCCGATTATGGAGCCGTCACCTTTGTCAAAATAAGTTGAAGTAGGAGCAAATGCCATATTAAGATCCTGTGATAAGTTTAAGTGAACCATCTTCTTGCATATCAAAGTCTTCTACGAAGTAATGCCAGTCGCCGTTATTTTCTTTGGCCTGTTGGAAACAATCTTCTGCCGCCTTCCAAAGAGCACCTACGGTACCGTTCTCTGCAACAGATCTGAAAGTGACCCAATCAACATCGTCAAAGGAGTCGCCCATTCTATCAATGATGGAATAACTAACCGCTCTCGGCTTATCAGTAAAAATTTCTTTATCTAGAGGTAAACAACCGCCGCTCAAAGACCAAACCGTGTCGTATCCAAGTTCTTGTTTGAGTTTGTCATAGAATGCAATCTCTGGATATTCATTATCAATTTGTTGAGTTTCAAAATTTTGCATGAGCGACCCTCCTATATGTTAGCTCTAATTATGTTTATATAATAGCACCTTCTAAGAACAATGTCAACCTCTTATTTGCCAAAATTAACAGATATGTCCTTGTATTGTTCCAGTACCATCAAATAGATACCATGATTGGCCTCTTGGATCGTCCCAACTATGAGCACCTAATAGTTCATATTGTCTTTCTGCTTCTTCAGAACAGGATAGAACAATTTCACTATCTGTGAAACCTTTTGTTCCATCCCAGTCCCTAGGTTTGTAATCGAACTCTCTAAATTCAACCTGTCCTGAAAACAAAAGAATGATTAATAAGCCTTTCAGAGAGACTCCATCTTTTTAATTGCTTCTTCTATATCAGCCTCTGACATAAAGCCTTTTACCGTATCACCTTCTTCGGTAACTCCTGGCACTTCTACCATTGTTTTACCTTCAAACATTCCTATCTCATAAAGGCCTTTACTACCTCCATATGAATAATCATGCTGAACAATGCTCATCTGATATTTGCCGAAGTCTAATAAAGCCTGGATACCATTATTATGTGGTGTGTGATTAAATTTTATATCTTGAAATTGCATTATAACACCTCTATTTGGTAACCATATGACCAGTGACCGTTGTCTAAATCAAAGGTACATCTGTCTTTGTCCTCAACAAAGATCTTAGGCATATCGATTCCATACTTCTCGCCATTTTTGCATAGCTCAATACCTTTGATCTTGGCATCACCCCATTTGGTAGATACCTTAGTTCCTATTTTTATAAATTGTCTCATATTGACTCCTCTTCTCTTTTGTTAGCAAATAATAAAAGTTCAACGGCAAGGTCTTTCGCCTCTTCTCGTGTCAAACTGATATAATCGAAAAAATTATCTGCGGTTGACCTAGGTGTATTTTCTCTGGGCATAGTAATCTGAACTGATGTTCCTTTTTTACCTGCGAATCTTGTGAGCCAGAAAGACTCTGAATGTGATTTAAGATCTGTTGCCATTATAATACTCCCTGTTCTGTTGCCGCTTTTTGAATGATAGGTGCCATTGCCTCACTTACCACAAATTCAATCCTGTCCCAGTTGCCTGGGAAATAACTATCTCTGCCATAATATTCTGGCAAAGGTAAATCATATTTCTTAATGCCTAGTACCTTAAGTTCCTTACCTCTGTTCATCAAACCGTTGTTGAAGATATCGTAGGAGACATTCTGTGCCTTACGAAACTTCTCAAGCCATTTGTTCTTGTTCGCATTCTTTACCATGCCCATTGGTGGTAATAAATCATTGAGCGGATCTATAAGGTGTTTCACATCGTTTCTAACACCCCAGTCGCTTGTAAATAATTCTAATTGTTTTTCCATAATCGCCCTCTTCTAGTTAATCTCTTATTGTTCTTATAGTATAACACCTCCCGGAGGAGGTGTCAACCTTTTATTTGCCAAAAACTTGTTCTTGGGCTTGTTTCATCAAGTCCTTGTCACCCTTGTCCAAAACTTCTAACAAGGCTTTCATTTCTGGAATGTAAACCTTTGCGAACTTAGGATCGTTTTCTTTGATGTCCTTGCTATTGCTAATGACGTCAGCCAACTTAATGGTCTGAGCATCGGCACTTGCCTTAGCCAAGTGAGCCCTGTCTAAAGCCTTCCTGACAGCCCTATTACCATCTTCTGGTTTAGATACATCAGTCAACTCCTCAACCAAGTCTGCAACAACGACTCCAAAATTTACAACGATATCATCGTATGATGCTTCAGTGTCTTCGATAACATCATGCAAGATAGCCGCGGCAATCATTGCATTGGAGTGAGGTACACTCTGAACAATCTGTGCAACCTCTAATGGATGAACAATATATGGCTGATCAGAATACTTCCTTTTCTGTGGCCCGTGTGCCTGAACGGCAAATTGTTCTGCCCTTTCAATTATATCTATCATCTTGGTCCTCCATAAACTTCTTCTTATGTTTCGCCTTGCGAAACGATTGTGAATCTTTATACTCGTCGCGGAAAGTCTTTTCGTGAAACGGACTATCCGGATCTAACATTTCTTTTGCAACGAAGTTTCTAATCTTCGGAGCCTGTGGCCTTCTATTTTTCTTAGACATCTTACCATACCACTTCAAAGTTAGGATCGTTATTTTTTAACACCCAACGACCATCAAATCCTCTACTACCTTTTGGCCCTTCTGTCTTTTCCAATGAACGGAGTGACCATGCAGGCTGTCCTTGAAACTTACCATGACTTTCAATAACCCAGGTATCACCATGTTGGTGTATCCTGTTCTTACCGTGTCTGGTCTTGCCTTTCAATTTTAATAGCATTAGCCTTCTCCCTTATTGTTCTTATAGTATATGATCTTTATGAGGGAAAGTCAACCTAAATTTTGCCAAAAAAAAAGGCTATGAAATCTCATAGCCTCTTTTAATATCGTTAGATGATGCTATTAAGCGAACATCTTTGCACGACTACCGTTAACGTCACGAGCAGAAACAGAATACTTCGCAGTACCTTTTGAGCTCTTAGTGACCTTAACATTTAATCCAGCTGAACGGAATTCGCTCATTCTTGCTGGCAATTTCTGAATGCCGAATCTTGCAGATGCATCAGCGGCAGTCATTGACTTTCCAGTACCACGAAGGTAGTTTTCTAAGAAAGCCTTTTGATTTGTCTTAATTGTAGTAAATGACATATTTTATCCTTATCTAGATTATTAAAATACGAACTAGGTTTTGCCTAATTCACTTGTATATTATACAGGAAAACATAATAAAGTCAATGGCTTATTTTGCCAATTACTCTTTATCTTCCCATATAACGGTATCGACGTCCCAAATATCTTTAAATGGAACAACGAATTTCTTCTTACTCTTTTCATCTAATACTTCTACGAGTTCTTTTTCAGTATCGCGAGTGGTAATAGCACCCCAACTTTCATACATACCTAATCCTCTTAAAGGTGTGTCGTCAAGTCCAGGGATTCGACCAAAAGTATCTAAGATCTGTTCAGTCTTAAATTTACAGGCATAAGATTGGCCCGGGGTAATGTCTCTAATATCCATTATCAGCTTCTCCAACATTTTAATACTTCTACGAGTCTACTGGCTTTGCCACTATAGGCAGAAGCAGATACTCCTACCAACTGACATCCTTTATCCAAAGCACTCTGCTCTGAAAGGGCCATTACTTTCCCTTGGAACCGTCCATTATAAAAAACAGAATATTGATGAAACATTTTCTACTCCTTTGTGGCTTCTTGAATAACCAAAGCACCGTTATGAATTCCTTGTTTTCCCATTTCAAGCATTCCGTCAACATCACCTGGATTCATATATAGGTATGCCGCTCCTGCTCCAATGACAAAGAATAATACTGCCTTAATCATATTTGCCTCCTTTAGTTTCTATCATATTAACATCAAACATTTAACTTGTCAAATTCTTTTTCTTCAAATTCTTTTATGTGTCTACATCTGCCCCTAAATTGGAAGCCTGGACAGGTACAAGTGATCTTGCCATGCTCTTTCACAATCGTATATTCGTTCCCTTTCGAACCAGATACTTTGACTTCTATTCTATCACTTTCAATCGGTGCAGTATAATCAACTGGCAAATCATTTACCTCAACGATTCTTTCTCGTTGAACTACACGAACAGGAAACCAATCTTGGCCAGTGGTAAGTCCTACCTCATTTGCCTTATACCATTTTTCGTATACGACGGTTCCTGTGTAATAATTAAATTCATCTCGGATCACTCCAGGAGCATAACGATCACGATAAGGCCACATAACATTTTCAACCTTAATTGTGACGTTGGATCCTTCTTTCAGCATTTCACTCATAGGAGATCCAGTTTTTATGTCTAGGACTCAAACATGAATAGACGTGTTTGACTCTATAATTATAAGTGGTCTCGTTCAAAGCCAGATTGTTCAAATGCTTCTTCCACATAGCCTGATAAAGAGGATCTAAATCAGGATTGTTTTCGAGCAACCGCTTAATAGCGGTCGCCCTTTGGAATTGCTTATCTTCTGAGTAGGGGCCCATTTAAGCCGCCTCACCAATACCAAGTTTGGTTACCATTGATGCTGTCACCCTCCACACGATATTAGACTTTGAGTCACGGACAACGATGGTCTTTTGATTGACCTTTTCTACTTTGCCCTGCACCGTTTGTCCACGTCGCCCTGTGAAAGATACAATGTCACCCTTCATAATATTCCGGGTAGCCTGCCGTGCCAAATGTTGACGTTTCAATTTAATCGCCTCGATAACTTGCTCGAGTTGATCGCTATCCATTTGGTAAATGCTCTCTACCGCTTTGGTTACTAAATTGCTCATTGTCATCCTTTACTCCTAGTGGTTTATCTTAATTGTCTTTATAGTATATGATCTAAATACCATAAAGTCAACCTTTTATTTGCCAATTTCGTCTGGCTCATACCATTTCATTATTTCAACCTCACCGTTCTTATCTTTCTTTGATCTAAGAAAGCCTTGAGCAATTAAATTATCAATAATTGACTCTGTGATGTTGAAAGCGATTTGTTTTCGCATTAGGAAATAAGTTACCCCAGATCCTAATACATAAGTTAAAGCCAACCAAACTTCTACCATCATGCCGGTTCGTATCTCTTGAACGATCTAATAGGGCTACGGTCTCTTGGTGGGCCTTGTCTTACCACGACATCGATACCTTTTGCCTTCATTGCTCTTATGTAGGTGCTGGCATCTTTGTCTTCTTCAAGATATGCTGTCTTGCCTTTCACATATGAAAAGTCTGTTATATCTGCTTCGATACCTAACATTTTCAATTCTGAAAGTTTCACAGCCAGCCATCCGTGACCTGGGTCCGAATGTCCAACTCTAATTACTTCAGCCATTTTATATTGTCTCCTTTTCTTTGTAGAAACCATTTGTTTCTGTTAGCTCATAACCAGCTGGAGCCATTTCAGCTTCGAAGTCTTCGACTTCTTTTTTCTTCTTTTGTATCAGATCCCATATAACCATCTGACGTCCGAAATCATCAAGTTCTAATGAATGTTCTAAGACTTCAATGTCATTTAATACATCTATCATCTAAGCCGCCATTTTTTCGTTGAAGCAGACATAAGGCTTATTCCATTTACCGATGTTGATATCAGTATAATGTGAACGATGAAAATAATCTGTCATCGCATCATCATTATTAAAATAGCGATCACCTTTCATCTCAGCCAATAGTTCGTTTAAGAAATTCTTTGCAATAGTATTATTCGCATAATGGTTATCAATATGATATTCATTTACCTGAATATATCTATCACCGTGGGTATAATTACCAGTGAAGTCAATAGCACCTGAACGAACAGTCACTACCAATGTTGAATGATGACGGACACTAATTGAGCCCTTCATATTATATTTCTTCAGCACTCTGTTGATACCTGGTGCTAAACGAGCCTTGTCTTCCTGCGATACATAAGCCATAAATTGCCTCTTTCTGTTGCCTTGTTTCTAACTATAATAATAGTATATGATCTTTATACTATAATGTCAACCTTTATTTTACCAATTTTGTTTTTTTCTTTGCTGTCTGAGATTTTTTCTTCTTCTTACCCCAGGCGTAGCCAGGCAACTCTCCATCTGATGTTTGGCCGGTAGGACATATTGTAATTTTATTTCCTGCCTTCAACCAGTCATTTATGGCCTGTTGTTCTTCATTTGATCTTTGCTCTCTACTCAATTTGGTTCTCCTATAATGTCCATGGACCATTGGTCCCATGGTTCTGTTTCTGTTGCCTTTAGTAAATTAAAGTCCACCTTTAATCCTGGTGCTAATACCTCGTCCTCCATAACCTCTTTTATAACTCTGAGGTCATCAGTGTCGTCAGTATCAATCCACATCGTCCCATATTGCCAATTAAAGGAAGGCACTGGACGATCTAACTTGTGAAATCGCTCGCGAATTTCAACCGTTGCCAAAGTTTCTAATCCCATATTACATACTCCAATAAGTTTCTGATGATGGTGACATATAACCTGGAGTGTTCACCGGCTCCATAAATTCTTTTGTTGGATCCATCATATTCTTTTTCTTAACCTGCTTCTCAACAAGTTTATGAAACATATCTGCTTCACAAATCGCATAACGAAAATCAGCATAGTTTGGATCC
>Ga0209359_10000264_pt1 | contig 12685 bp, 15 predicted proteins | sample MarorgKNORR_S2LV_FD_188224 | JGI IMG/M metagenome (GOLD analysis project Ga0209359, IMG submission 188224) | Marine microbial communities from the Southern Atlantic Ocean, analyzing organic carbon cycling - Surface_A/KNORR_S2/LV (SPAdes) (version 2) | ecosystem: Environmental > Aquatic > Marine... | reverse complement strand
TGATCAATCAGACGATGCCCTTCTGGGCGATGTTCTCGACGACCACTCCAGCCATCGCACCACGCTCTGGTTGGAGCAACCCGACGGCGCATTGATCATTCCCCATAGTGATTACATCCCACGCTCCAATGAGGCGATGCAAGCCTCCATGCGTGCCAATCAAGGGAAGGTTGTAGGACAGCAACTGCTGATCGACAGCGCCGAAACGCAATACCTAAGCGAACTGGTTGAACAGTATCCATCTGGCGCAAGGCTATGGATCAAGCATGAAGTGGGATCCAACCAGGAGGCTCTGAGCGACTACCTGGGGCTAATGATTCTGATCTGGGGGGCTTGCCTCACGGTGACGTTGTTATCAGTGAGCTGGTTTGTCGAACGCATCATTCGCCCGCTTGATCAATTAAGTGCAGCCACCGATCAGGTGACAGCCGACACCTTGAACTCTGCCCGCCTTCATCTGGTCGACGGCCCCAGTGAAGTGATCCAACTCAGCCGCACCTACAACGCACTGCTGGAACGCCTCGCCCAATCCTGGGGTCAACAACGCCAGTTCGTGAGTGCGGTCAGCCACGAACTGCGCACACCCCTCACCATCGTGCAGGGCTATCTGCACCGCACCATTAAACGAGCCAACAACCTCAGCCCCGATCAGGTGAAAGGCCTGCAGACCGCGGAAGAGGAAAGCATCCGCATGCGACGCCTCATGGATGACTTGTTGGACCTGTCGCGAAGCGATTCAGGAAAACTGGCGCTGTGTCGAGAAGAGGTGCAACTTGTCGATCAAATTGAACAGGCGGCAGATCTAGCCCATCACACCCTCAAGCGTCCGCTGAGGGTGGAGCTCCCCGATGATCCAGCCGGCCGTGACGCCCTGGTGTTGGCCGACCCCGCCCGCCTGCGACAGGTACTGCTGGATCTGATCGAAAACGCCGACAAGTATTCGCCTGAGGACACACCGATCCGCCTGGTGCTGCGGCACACCACCAGTGCAGCCTTGATCGATGTGATCGATCAAGGCATCGGCATCCCAGAGGCTGAATTGGACACAGTATTTGAGCGTTTTCAACGCGGCAGCAACGCTCCGAAAAAGACAGGCTCCGGCTTAGGACTTTCGGTGGTGAAGCTGCTGGTTGAAGGAATGGGCGGCAGCATTGAGGTGCACAGCCGCCTCGGTGAGGGCAGCTGCTTCACCGTGATTCTGCCGTCATGATTCCGTTTCTGGTGTTCTGCTCCCTGCTGATCCCGGTGAACCTCTGGGCTGCGATCACACCGCACATGCACAGCGATGTACCGATGCGATTCCTGCACGGGGTCTGCACGGTGGTGTTGATTCCTCTGCTGTGGGTCGTTTGGGAACAACGACGCCTGCTGCAGCCGCTACCTGCGCTGGTGTTGGCGATCTTTGCAACGGTGATGGTGGTGGTGAACAGCTGGATTGCAGCCATGGGCATGGGCGTGGAATTCGGCTGGCTGGATCACCTGCTCCTGGCGCTGTCGGAAGTGGCATTGACGGTGTTCTTCTTGATTGCACCGGAGTCGGAGCCGATCACGGAGCCCTAACCCACCCCCTGGGAGCGAACACGGCCACCAAGGCGAGTGCGTTGTTCCAGCTCCATCTGCAACACCGGCAATCCCAGCGGCTGCTGGAGCTCAAAGCGATCCACGCCATCCAAGACAACGCGGTTCTGATAACGGCTGCCCGCACGAATCCCGCCCTGAAGATCAAAGGCAGGCCCGCAGCGCATCAACACCGAACCACGCCAGATCGCTGATGGCGCAGGGCCCAAGCTGTACAGAACAAGATCAGAGCCATCTCTGGGTGTGATGGCGAGCTTGGGTTGCCGACCGGCCAAAGCACAGGGCCAAGTCCCAAAAGCATCAGGGTCGATCCGCCAACTTGAGGCGTGCTCCAGATCACCCTTCACCAGCTCAAGCGTGCGGCGCTGCCATTGCTTCAGCTGCAAGCTCTCCGCCAAAGAGCCCCCCTGACGCGTCTCTGCGAACAACAGCTGAAATGCAACACCGCAGAGCAGACAGCCCAGCAGGACCGCCAGCATCAACTCCACCAGCGTGAAGCCCTGATCATGGTGAGGCCTACGCATTGCTGGGGAGGCACAGGGCACTGCTCAGGGAGCCGTTGAGATCACCTCGATAAACACCACTGCGGCAGATGCCCAGGGGAAGGCCAATCACCAGACACAACGCCTGAGCATGGCTGGGGTGCGACACCACCACCAGGCCGCCATCAAGCACCAACCCATTGGTGCTGAAGCGAATGGCATCCGGCAGGTTGCTGCGCAACTCCAGCTCTCCTGCACCGGTCTCAGCCAAAGACATCACACCTCCCCGACAGGCCGCCAGGTCGCCTGCCAGCGGCGGTTGCCAACCGGTCGCGCTGAGTTGCAGAGCACAAGGTTGGCGATCCCGTTCCGCTGCCATCCGGCCCCGATCCAGCCCCACCCGCAAGCGGCGCAGGCCACTGTCCAGTTCCAATCGCCGCTGCACTGCACTGGAGCTGGGGATGGCCAAAGTCGCCAGGATCCCCAGCAGCGCCACCGCCACCAGACACTCCACCAGGCTGAAGCCATCGGGCCGATTCTTGGTCGTCCGGTCAGAGAGCATCTGATCACAGCGCAGTTGATTACTGGGCATCGGTCACCTCCCCCTTGCAGTGCCCCAGACCCGCTGGGGTGAACAACTGACTCCGCTTAAACGGGATTCCAGCATCAGGATCCGTCAGCTCAACTGTGTGCCAGACACCATCCCCTGAGGCCTCAAACCGCCAAGTCGATGAAGGGTCGACATCGTCGGGCAAGCTCTTGAGCACACTGGCCACCGCCTCACGATCCCAACGACAGGCCGCATCAGCGACGGTCGCTCTGGCCAAGGCACGCCGACTAGCCAGGAGCCGTTGCTCCAGCAATCGCACCTGCTGATCGCTGCGGGATGCGGTGGCGGCGGCCTGGCTGGTGCGCGACCACCCCTGGAGGGACACCTGACTGCTGATCCCCAAGATCACCGCCGAGACGACAACTTCTGGGAGCGTCATGGCAGCAGCTCCAGATCCAGACGGCTCTGGCGGCCATCACTCCAACGCAGCTGCAGCGTTCCAGCCATCGCGCCATGGGGTTGCCACTGCAGCAGTTGCCAATCGCGATCGGCGACACGGCCGGATTGAAGGCCCGCAGAATTTGAACCAGGGCACACCGCCGATCCATCCCACTCCGAGGAGTGCAACGCCAGCAGGCAGGCATGGACACCGGCGGCGTGCTGTTGAAAGCGCATCGCCACCGAGCGCTCGGCATCACGGGTTTGAGCGATGGCCAACGCCTGATGACTGCGCTGCCGCGTATACAAGGCGAGGGTCTGCAACGACAAACTGCTTAGGAGCAGCAGTGCCGAAGTGGTGAGCGCCAGGGGCAGGGCAAACCCCCGCTGCTGAAGATCGGGCAATCGCATCCAACATCTCAACACTGGATGAAGCATTCCCCGCTGACGCTGACCAGCCAACCTGCAGGGACCAAGCCACCATTAAGACCTGAACGACTCGCAATCCCAGGCCTTGTTAATCTCACTAAAAAAGTGCGAAATACATCAAATTGAATCCATCAGCAGATAGAAACCGACAGCTGAAAGAACAATGAGAGCAAGCCTCAGCAAAAACTCATCTCAACAAAAGCCGCGACTCACACAAGGCCATCAAGAACAGTGGATAGTGAATATGTCGAGACCAAATCAACTACATGAACACCTTTACTTCCAAAGCTCTTCTCAAAAAGCTGCGCTCTAAAAAGAAAGCCATGGTCCAGACGGTGCAGGCTTTGGGAGACAGTCTGAGTTCGAAACTCCAACCAGATACTCAGGTCATTAGTGCCCAATCCATGACCCATGGGGTGTTTATGGTCACAATGACCAAAACTACACCGCTCTAGGTGGAGCCTGTATGCCAGACGTAGCCTGGACTCAAACTAAGTATCAATTCTCTAATCCTGATGCCTGGATGTATGACATCAACAACATCAAAGGCTGGGGTGATCATCCAGACTACTAAGGAAGTACATCGCCCTAGACAAAACCAGGGCAATTTACTGGCAACTTCGAAGAACGCTGACTCCTATCAATCAAATCGACAAGCACATAGCCACAAAAAAAGCATAGAAGGCTGTTGGTTTTCAAAAACCACGAAATGGCTATTTCTAAACCGATCTAGCAATACTATCTATTGAGGCTTTTGGTTATTTCAACTTTATTAGTTTGATCCTTCAGATGAACGTAATCGATACCAATAAGTCATATCAATCAACTCCCTCCTCCATCATTCAGCTTCAGCACCGCCATGAAGGCTTCCTGGGGCACATCCACCTTGCCCATGGCCTTCATCCGCTTCTTGCCCTTGGCCTGCTTCTTCAGCAGTTTCTTCTTCCGTGAGATATCACCGCCATAACACTTAGCGAGCACATCCTTGCGAATAGCACTGATGCTGGTGGAGGCAATGATCCGGCTGCCGATCGAAGCTTGAATCGGAATCTTGAACTGCTGGCGGGGAATCAGTTCCTTCAATTTCTCCACTAGGGCCTTGCCCACGTTGTAGGCCTTGTCTTGATGAACAATCGTGGTGAGGGCATCGGCCCGATCTCCGTTAATCAGCACATCAAGGCGCACCAATTGATTCTTGCGATAACCAATCAGGCTGTATTCCATCGAAGCATAGCCCTGGGTGCGCGTCTTCATCTGATCGAAGAAGTCGGTCACCACTTCCGCCAACGGCAATTCATAAATCAACGTGACCCGATCGGTAGTGATGTACTTCATATCGATGTACTCACCGCGCCGTTCCTGGCACAGCCCCATCAGCGCACCGTTGTATTCATTCGGTGCATAGATCTCCATCTTCACGTAGGGCTCTTCGATCGATTCGCGCTTTTGCGGATCGGGAAGTGTGGCGGGGTTGTCCACCATCACCTCTGAGCCATCGATCATGTTCACCTTGTAGATCACCGATGGCGCGGTGACGATCAGATCGAGGTCGTATTCCCGCTCCAGCCGCTCCTGCACGATCTCCATGTGCAGCAAGCCAAGGAAGCCGCAACGGAAGCCGAAGCCCATGGCGCTGCTGGTTTCCGGCTCGTACTTCAGCGCGGCATCTGAGAGCTGCAGTTTGTCGAGAGCATCACGCAGGTCCGGGTACTGATCGGCCTCGGTGGGGAACAGGCCGCAAAACACCATCGGCTTGGCCTCGGTGTATCCGGGTAAGGCCTCATCCGCAGGCGCATTCACCAGGGTGATCGTGTCGCCGACGCGGGCATCGGCCACCGCCTTGATCGAGGCCGCCAGATAACCCACCTCTCCGGCGTGGAGCTCATCCACCTTCTTCTGATCGGGCGCCATGATCCCGATCTCATCGAGCTCATAGGTCTTCTTGCTGGCCATCAGCAGCACTTTGTCTTTGCAGCTGATCCGGCCGCTCATCACCCGGAAATAAACGATCACACCCCGGTAGGGGTCGTAATAGGAATCGAAGATCAGCGCTTTGGTGGGCTCCTCCACCGCATCCTTCGGGGGCGGCACCCGATCCACCACGGCTTGCAAGATCTCGGGCACACCCAGTCCAGTCTTGGCTGAACAAGGGATGGCGTTGTCGCAGTCGAGGCCAATGATCGCCTCCACTTCCTCCTTGATCCGATCGGGATCAGCACCGGGCAAATCGATCTTGTTGAGCACTGGGATGATCTCGAGATCGTTGTCCAGAGCCAAATACACGTTGGCCAGGGTCTGGGCCTCCACGCCCTGACTCGCATCCACCACCAACAAGGCCCCTTCACAAGCCTGGAGGCTACGGCTCACCTCGTAAGAGAAGTCAACGTGCCCAGGGGTGTCAATCAGGTTGAGGACGTACTCCTCTCCATCCGCCGCGGTGTAGTTCATCCGTGCGGCCTGGAGCTTGATCGTGATCCCCCGCTCCCGCTCGAGATCCATGTTGTCCAGGAACTGCTCCTGCATGTCCCGGTTGGCCACGGTGCCCGTGTCCTGCAGCAACCGGTCGGCCAGAGTGGACTTGCCGTGGTCGATGTGGGCAATGATGCAGAAGTTGCGGATCCGGGAGACGGGAGCGTCGGTCATGCAGCTTGGAGGTCCCGTCTCGGGGTTCGGTGTCGTCGTCAGCAAATCCTAGGAGGCCCACCAGAACTGAGAGGTGGGGTTCTGCCCAGAGCGAACCGGATCAAGCTGTTCAGGCTGAAGCGATTGAGATCAAAACAAAGGAAGACTTCCTTAGGCCTGAGGGAAAGGACGCAAAAGCAGCAAGCATGATCATGGGCTTTTCAGAAAGCTCTCAGATAACTCTCAGGTGGAACTGCTGGACTACTCATCTATGGTGATAAGACCAGAAATTCCTGAGTGCATTCTCAGAATTCTGTGAGTGCAATTGTTTTCTGATTAGTCCAATCACCCTCAACATCCCATTTACATACTGAGCCCATGACTTCCCTGCAGGCAAAGCTCACACAAAACCTGGCCTCCCGTCTCAGCAAAAAGCCAGGTGGTTTTCAACAGGGCTTCACCTTGGTTGAGCTCCTGGTCGTGGTTGTAATTGTTGGCATCCTCAGTGCCGTGGCGTTGCCTCAATTCATGAGCCAAACGAAAAGAGCTGCAGCCACCGAGGGAACTCAGCAGGCGTCATCGATTGCCAAACAAGCAGCAGCTTACTATTTAGAGCAAGGAACACTCGGAGACGTTGACGAAACCTGCGAAACTTATGCTGGAAAATTAAACGTTGAAAACACTAATTTTACATACAAATGCAAAGGAGATAAAGAGAAATTCGAGGTAATTGCAGAAGGCAAAGACACAAATGACAACACAAAAGATGTCGTAGTGACTTTCACCGGAAACCTCACCGACGGAACCTTCTCCAAGCCCGTTGTGACTGGAATCTGAAACCAGTTGTTTGTGGCCACTGCTTGATGAGCGCCATGAAAAATCCCTCCATCCACAATCTAAAACCGGACCAAGGATTCTCATTGACGGAACTGATGATTGCGGTAGCCATCATCGGAACATTAGGGGCAGTGGCCTTGCCACAATATTTCAACCAGGTTCAGAAAACCAGACAAAACGAGGCCGCAGCCACGGTCGCCCAAATCCAGACCACGATTGCGGCTTTTGTTGACGAGATGGGACTTCTGCCGGTGAGCTGGAACGATCTCAACAAGATCACCCCTTTGATGACACCAAAGGGCCCAGCCAATCAAACCAACTTTTCGGCCATCAAACTCGCCAGCGCAGGATGCACGGAGAGCCAAGGAAATAGCTGCTACCAGGTTGATGCATCGGAGCGCAATCAGATCTTCACCCTGAACGCCCGATCCAGAAATAGTGATGCTGCGGCGTACAACGTGGTGGCATGCCTGGATTTACGCACCGGGGCCACAGATCTCAAAAAGGGAACCAACCAAAAGGCAGCAACGGTTGATCAGCTGCGCTGTATCAGAGCCTCAGGGTGAATAAAACCATCCCAACTTCAAAGGCCAAAGGCAGCTGGAAATCACTACTTCAGGTTCCCCGAAAAGACCAGGAGGGCATGGCCCTGGTGTTAGCCCTGTTGCTCGGCATGGTGATGATGGCGGGAGTAAATGGTCTCCTCGCACGGCAGTTGATGTCGCGACGACTGAGTGCAAAAGAGAGTTATCAACAAATGGCTGAGGCGGCGGCCAACAATGGATTGAACCGCATCCTCGGCGAACTTAACAACGCTGAACCAGATCAAAATAGAGGGTTTTTATTCACGCTCGACAATCGCGAAAACATCAATGAACCGAACAATGGCTTCAGCTGGGAGCGACTGAATACAGACAGCCCTCCTACATTTTCAGAACTTTGCTTGGATACATCGATCGATCTACCACTGCATCCTGACGCAAAGGCCAATGCCATTTGGCCCACTAGCGAAGTGCCGCTGAATGAAGAAAATAGCCCCAGCATGCGCGATGACGGCATTTCAAAAATAGAAACCTTTTATCGGCTAAGGGGATACAGCAGTCCAGGAACATCAGGAAGCACCGACAGCGGAGAGGCGAAATTCATCATCGAGGGGCTTGTTCGACGCAAAGGTGCAGACCCCAAGTCATATCTGGCACGAAGCAGGCTGGAACGTTCGCTTTACATCCAGAGCTGGGTTGATATCAACCGTTCCAAGGATTGGGCCGCTTTGGCTGCAAGCCATTACGAATTAGGACCAATTCAACTTAATAATTCCGGTCTAATTATCTGGCACGCTGATCAAGATCAAGCAACAGCTATCCGGAAAGACTGCAATTCCTCAAGCATGATCGATCGATTGGGAGGGAAGCGCGGTACAAGCGACAATCTGGCATCCAGAATCTGGCCAATTGTTAATCAAAAGCAGCCACCCTCAAGCATCTTCAAAACAGACGGTACAAAAGATCGTGTTCCGGGCCAGACGTCTGCACTGCGAGTTTGGAGGATTGATGACACCGAACTCAACCCACGGGGCAATTGTTGGTGGCGTGTTCTTTGCCAACGAGACAGTCGTGCCAGCTCCTACACCAGACCATCCAATATCGACAGCAGGCGCTGGTGGCGTCGTGTGAATAATCGCTGGCAGCCAACCGCCACCATCCGTTTGAAAGAGAAGGACATCTGCACAGGAAGCAAAGGTGATTGTCATATCTATGTCGACCAAATCAATCTCAATCGATCACAGCTTTTGATTGAGAATGGTTCGCGTCCTGTCGTCGTCCACCTTTTAGGATCAGCGCAAGGACAAACCACAGGGCAAGCGAGCACAACAGGAACAATTTCCTTAGGAGCGAACGCATTAATTTGCGGTGTTGACGTGAATTCAACAACCTGCAATGACAAACCCGAGAGGTTGATTATCACGACGGAAGCCACGCAGGCACCGGTTCGATGCAACAGCACTGACCACCGTCTGGTTCTCAATGGGAACAGCCTTCCATCAGCGTGGGTCCTGATGCGCAAAGGGACTGTTGCACTAGCGAACAACAGCGAATTGAACGGTGTCATTTGGACCCATAGTTTTTGTTCTAACAATCATCGACTGGTCTTAAACGAGGGCAGTCGAGGACTGCGTTCCGGAAGCAACTTTCAAAAGGCAAGCATTCTCTGGGACTGGAGTGGAAAGGGATTTGCAGGATATGGACGCAAAACAACACGCGGAATACGCGGTACTGGTCTGGATCAATTCCAGAGATTCTGATGAGAATAAATCATCATTACAAAAACATAATTTCTGCGCAAATACGATGGCAGAAGCCCATGAACAAGGGCTTCACCTTGGTTGAAGTGCTAGTTGCAGGGAGCATCCTGCTCATGGTGATGGTTGGTGTTTCAAGAGTTTCTGTCCAATCGATCACAAGCGGACGCAATCGGATGGAACGCGACCGTATCGAAGCCGCAATCCACAACAATATCCAACTGATTCAACAGGCCGACTCCAAGCTCACCCTGGAATCGATGCCTGTCAATGAGCGACGCAAGGCCTGTATCAATCCCGCTCAGTACCTAAAAGACAAGCTTGATCAAGCAAGCGGAGCATCATCCGTACCCAAGCCAAAGGTCACTGGGATCGATGGTAATAATCCCATTACTCGAACCATCGGAATCAGCAAACGGCCTGGAATCACAGTTGTGACCTATTCATTCTTAGCCCCTGAACATTCCATTGGCCAAGAACAAAGGATCGTAGAGCTCAATCCAAATTTTCAAAACCGTTGCATTCTTGAATAAAATGAAAAATACTTACCCGCCACAATCAAAAGGATTCACTCTTCTCGAGCTGCTGATTATCAGCATCATCGTCGTACTCGGAAGCAGCTGGGCTGTTCCGCAATATCGACGACAGCTCAGCTTGAATCAACTGGATCAATACAGTCAACAGATCGAATCTGGCCTGTTCAGCCTGCGTGCACGGCAATCCGCAGAGGGAACCAGCTGTGAAATCACCATTAATCCCTCTTTTGTTGGACTCGACAACACAACGAACGGTTTTGGTCAACCCAGTGAAATTCTCGAATTAAGCCATCTCAATCCAAAAAAGCGTGAGGAACGACTTCGCTGTTGTGACGCAACATCGTGTACCTGGGAACCGCCCTACCGCCTAATCAGCCAAGAAGGAACAACAAGCTCAAAAACGGTGGGGGTCAAGTTTTCCCAGGCCAAGTACATGCTCTCACCGCCAGGGATGAGTACTGATAGCAATTCACTGATCATCCTTGTGCGAACAAACAGCGATCAGCAAGACCCCAACCGCCCCCTGCCGATTCGCTGCGTGAAGCTTTCAACAGCGGGCCATCTCCATCGGGGCACATGGGAGGAATCGAGATGTCGAAAGCGATAACAGTCTCCTGATTTCTCCACCACTCTTTTTTATCCATCCTCAACACCAAATCAAGATCATGAACCGTCTCAACCAGATCAACAACAAAGCAATCTCCGCCAAAGCAAGCCGCCTCAATGGATTCAGCTTGCCTGAAGTGTTGGTGGCAGCCAGTGCTGGCGTCGTCCTGATTGGGGCATCAACGCTTGCCTTGCGATCGACGGGAAGCTTGATCAACAAGATGGACCAAAAGGCAGCCTTACAACAGAACACTACTAGTGGCAAAAAACTGATGCGTGCAGAAATTGAGCGCAGCCTGCATCTGCTGATTAACACCAATCAAAAACCTGCTGAAAACCTCGCACATACCGATATCAATCATTCTGATTATCAAGAATCTCTTCAGCAGTGCAACACGCTTGCAGAGCAGACCAATAAGGTCTTCCAGCCTATTTTCGGCGTCAAGATGGCAGAATTAAATCAACCTGTCTTTTATGGCCTCTCCACCAGCAATACAGGTCGTGGCTATTCGATCCAGCGCTGTGGTGCGTCCATGAGCTTGGACGGCCGATACAACGAAATCGAGCAGCAAACCATTGCCATGGTTGTTGATAATATTGGCAGTATTCGGTGCGACTCAGACCAGCCTGAGTGCGAGATTGACAAAGAACGTGAGAATTTTTCATTGCGAGAAATCGCCGAGACCACTCAATTCAATTTCAGCGAAGACAAAACACCGGAACGCACCGAGAGGGAACCCGCTATTCGCATCATGACGGATGAAAACAGAAAGCTCATCCGCTTTATCGATCCCACGAGCGAGACCGACAGTATCGACACCAGTTTCCTCAAAGTTGAAACGATTAACAGGGAAATCACCACACACCCCCTCTACTTTGTTGCTTACGCAAGGGCCGACAAACGCATTGAAGGCGGCCAAGAGGAAGGAGAAGTCTTGAACGGCTTGTTCTTCCGAAATGTAAGCAGCAAGAGAATGCGTTTTCTTGTTGACGGCTCGGGTTCCATGAGTGCCTGCATTTTGTGGGGAAGTGGCTATGGCAGCAGAAAGATTTACTGGAGCGGGCGTGATTACTTCTGGAGCAGGAGAACCTGTGCTCTCACACGAATGGAATCGCTTCAGCATGAACTGATTTCGTTGCTAACGGATCTTTCCGACGACACGTCGATCAGCATTCGGTCCTTCAGCTCCCGGGGGTACCAGAATCACCGCATCTGGAGCGATTCAGCCAAGGGCTTGGTCAAACTTGGCAGCAATGGAGCAAGAGAATCGGCGATCGCCTTTGTGAACACCCTTGACGACGGCTATGCCTACCGATGGGGTGGAACCCAGCCCTGGGATGGACTAGATGAAGCCTTTGCCGATGGAGAAACAGATACTTTGTACTTCTTATCGGATGGCGAACCCAACAACAATCGAAATGGTGGTCGCTGGAATACATCAGACCACACCAGCATTCCCAATTACTATAGTGACCTCAACAGCAACAGAACTATCAGCCTGAAGGTCAACACGATTGCCCTGGGAAGCAAATCAGACTGGATGCAAACATTAGCCAGCCGCACAACAGGCGACTATCTCTTCATCGACAAGAAATTTGTGATGAGTTCGACGCAAAATTAATCAACTGAACATGCAGCAAAGCAATCCCTGGACCCTGCTGCTGCTCGCGATCAGCGCTGAAGTGATCGGCACCTCCTGCCTGCGTTTGTCGGAAGGCATGACCCGACCGCTGCCCACCCTGCTGGTGTTCAGCGCCTACGCCCTTGCAATGGCACTGCTCTCAAAAGTGGTGCTGAGCATTCCCCTTGGAATCACCTATGCCCTGTGGAGCGGCATCGGCACCGTAGTGATCGTGCTGGTGGGGCGCTTCGCCTACAGCCAGATGCTGCAGCCCGCCCAGTTGATCGGCATCGCTCTGATCACCGCCGGTGTGGTGTTGGTGAATCTGGGGGAATGAGCCTCAGGGGGTGAGCCCCAGCAGGGCATCGCTGCGTTCCCGCATCCGGTTCACCACCTGCGGGTCCTGCTGGGGGTCTTCATGGATGCTGGGCAACAGCGCTTGCAGCCGCTGCTGCCAGGCCTCGCTGTCGAGCCGTTGCTTGAAGCAGCGCTGCAGCACCTCCAACATGATCGTCACCGCTGTACTCGCCCCCGGGGAGGCCCCCAGCAGCGCCGCCAGGGAGCCATCACCGGAGGCCACCACCTCGGTTCCCAGCTGAAGCCGTCCGCCCTGCTTGCTGCGTTTGATGATCTGCACCCGCTGGCCCGCCACCGAGAGAGCCCAGTCTTCGGAACGGGCGGTGGGC
>Ga0209359_10000262_pt1 | contig 12713 bp, 8 predicted proteins | sample MarorgKNORR_S2LV_FD_188224 | JGI IMG/M metagenome (GOLD analysis project Ga0209359, IMG submission 188224) | Marine microbial communities from the Southern Atlantic Ocean, analyzing organic carbon cycling - Surface_A/KNORR_S2/LV (SPAdes) (version 2) | ecosystem: Environmental > Aquatic > Marine... | reverse complement strand
GCACTTGAGCTAATAAAATCAAGTTATGAGATTTAATTTTTTTTAATTTTATTCTGAATTTTTCTCGAGATAATAAGAATTATCAAAATAACTATTGCAGATAAAGAAGCAATTATGCCAATTAAAGCAATTACACTTTTATCATTAAGTAAATCTTGAGTGTCAACTTTTGAGATGTTAAAAAACAACATTATTACAGAAATAAAAATCATTATTTTAATAAAAGTTTTCATTCAAAAATTTTTTTCAAAAATAATAATTCATTGATAAAGATTTAATACTTTTCATAAAAAATTGTAATAAATTCTGACATTATGCTTTCAATTAAAAAAACTTTAGTATCAGAAGAACTCCTTGAAAAAAATTTTATTTGTGATTTAGAAAGATGCAAGGGTCTTTGTTGTGTTAAGGGAATATCAGGAGCTCCTCTTGAAAAAGGTGAATTAAAAATTTTAAAAGAAAATTTCAAAAAAATCAAACCTTTCCTTAATAAAAAAGGACTTGAATCAATTAAAAAAAATGGATTATATGTAAAGGGGAATGATGGTGAATGGGAAACACCTCTTGTAAATGGTAAGGAGTGCGCCTATGCTGTTTTCGAATCAAATGGGACAGTTAAATGTGGTATTGAAAATTCTTTCAGAGATAAAAAAATTAAATGGAGAAAGCCAATTTCTTGTCATTTATATCCTGTAAGGGTTAAAAATTTTTCCAGACTTACAGCGGTTAATTATCATGAATGGGGAATATGCTCATCAGCTTGTAAAATGGGTAATGATTTAAAGGTTCCTCTTTATAAATTTTTAAAAAAACCTTTAATAAGAAAATTTGGTTTGAAATGGTATGAAGAATTGTCATCCTATGCCAAAAAATGATGTTTGCCCCTTTCCCCTTTGTTAATGCAGGTTTGAAAATTAATAAAAATATAAGTATTTAATATACAGGTTATTGAAAATCCATCGGTTTTCAAAAAGTTAACAGGTTTTCAAAGATTTTGTTAAAAACTCATCCACATTGTGAATAAGTAAGACTTTCTTTTTTCATTCTAATTTAGAACCTTTGTAAATAACAAAAGCATTATTAATTTATAAATAAAAATAAAATGGCATCAGTAGAACCTATTCTCCAAGAAAATAAAAACAGATTTGTAATTTTTCCTATAAAACATCATGATATATGGGAGTGGTATAAAAAAATGGAGGCAAGTTTTTGGACTGCTGAGGAGATTGATTTATCTAATGATTTGGATGATTGGAACAACAAACTCTCTAAAGATGAAAAATATTTTATCAAACATATTTTAGCTTTTTTTGCTGCTTCTGATGGAATCGTAAATGAAAATTTAGCTGAAAACTTTGTGAACGAGGTACAATATTCTGAAGCTAAATTCTTTTATGGGTTTCAAATAATGATGGAGAATATTCATTCTGAGACATATTCACTCTTGATTGATACATATGTAAAAGATGAGGCAGAAAAAAATAAACTTTTTACGGCGATTGAGGTTTTCCCAGCTATAAAGAAAAAAGCAACTTGGGCGCTAAAATGGATTGATTCTGATTCCTTTGCTGAAAGGCTAATAGCTTTTGCAGCCGTTGAGGGAATATTTTTTTCAGGGGCATTTTGTTCCATATTTTGGTTAAAGAAAAGAGGCTTAATGCCGGGTTTAACATTTTCTAATGAGCTAATTTCTAGAGACGAAGGAGTGCACTGTGATTTTGCAGTTCATTTGCATAATAAGCATTTGGTTAATAAAGTCCCTAAGGAAAGAATTCAAGAAATAATTTTAGATGCACTAAATATTGAGAGAGAATTTGTAACGGAATCTTTACCTGTTAGTTTGATTGGTATGAATGCAAAGTTAATGACTCAATATCTTGAATTTGTAACTGATAGATTATTAGTAGAATTAAATTGTGAAAAGCAATTTAATGTATCAAATCCATTTGATTTTATGGACATGATCTCACTTCAAGGAAAAACAAATTTCTTTGAAAAAAGAGTTTCTGAATATCAAAAAGCAGGAGTTCTAAATAAAGAATCTGAAGAGACTAAAATTAGTTTTGACGCAGATTTTTAGTGGACAAAAACTTTATTAAGTTTTTGTATATAGTTAAGTTTTTCAAGTTAAAATATTTTAAATAAGGGAGTATGTTTGTAGTAAAAAGAGACGGTCACAAGGAACCAATTATGTTTGATAAGATCACAGCAAGAGTAAAAAAGCTGTGTTATGGACTGAACGGTCTTGTTGATCCAGTAAGAGTTTCAATGAGGGTTATTGAAGGGCTATATGATGGTGTTTCAACATCTGAGCTTGATAATTTAGCTTCAGAAATATCTGCTACAATGACCACCACACATCCTGATTACGCTCAACTTGCTGCAAGAATTTCTGTTTCTAATTTGCATAAAAATACTAAAAAGTCCTTTTCTGATACCATGAAAGATTTGTATGAGTATGTAAATCCACGAACAGGTAAAAAAGCCCCTTTACTATCAAAAGAAGTTTATGAAACTATAAAGAAAAATTCCGAAAAGCTTGACTCCAGTATTATTTACAATAGAGATTATGGATATGATTTTTTTGGATTTAAAACTCTTGAAAAATCGTACCTTTTAAAACTTAGTGGTAAAATTGCTGAAAGACCTCAACACATGCTTATGAGGGTCTCTGTCGGAATTCATCTAGATGATATTGATTCGGTAATTGAAACTTATGATCTAATGTCAAAGAGATTTTTTACTCACGCTACTCCAACATTATTTAATGCTGGTACCCCAAAGCCACAAATGTCCTCATGCTTTTTATTAACCATGAAAGATGATAGCATTGAAGGTATATATGATACCTTAAAACAAACAGCAAAAATTTCACAATCTGCAGGTGGAATTGGATTATCAATTCACAATGTCCGTGCAACAGGATCTTATATAGCAGGTACCAATGGTACTTCTAATGGGATTGTTCCAATGTTAAGAGTTTTTAATGATACTGCAAGGTATGTAGATCAAGGTGGTGGTAAAAGGAAAGGGTCTTTTGCTATTTATGTTGAACCTTGGCATCCTGACATTTTTGATTTTCTTGATTTGAAAAAAAATCATGGAAAAGAAGAAATGAGAGCTAGAGATTTATTCTACGCAATGTGGGTTCCAGATTTGTTTATGAAAAGAGTTGAAGAAGATACTACTTGGACTTTAATGTGTCCAAATGAGTGTCCAGGTTTATATGACACCCATGGAGAAGAATTCGATAAACTTTATTTGAAGTACGAAAAAGAAAAAAAAGGAAGGAAAACAATTAATGCAAGAGAATTATGGGAGAAAATTTTAGAATCCCAAATAGAAACGGGAACTCCTTACATGTTATATAAAGATTCAGCTAATCGTAAATCTAACCAAAAGAACCTTGGAACAATAAGATCTTCAAATTTATGTACTGAAATTTTGGAGTATACCTCTGCTGATGAGGTTGCTGTTTGTAATTTAGCTTCAATTGCTCTTCCGGTTTTTGTTAAAAACGGTAAGTTTGATCATCAATCTTTATTCAATGTTACCAAGACAGTTACTAAAAATTTAAATAGGGTTATAGACAGGAATTTTTATCCAGTTATTGAAGCTAAAAATTCAAATATGCGCCACAGACCAATTGGTCTTGGTGTTCAAGGTCTTGCTGATGCTTTTATAAAACTAAGACTTCCATTTACATGTCAAGAAGCTCAAGATTTAAATCAAGAAATTTTTGAAACCTTATATTTTGCTGCTGTAACTGCATCAATGGAAGAATCAAAAAAAGACGGCCCTTATAAAACTTACAAGGGATCTCCAATTTCTAAGGGTGAATTTCAACATAATTTGTGGGGTATTAAAGATGAGGATTTAAGTGGAAGATGGGATTGGTCAAAATTAAGAGATGAGGTTAAAAAACACGGGGTAAGGAATTCTTTATTAGTCGCCCCAATGCCAACTGCATCAACTTCTCAAATTTTAGGAAACAATGAATGCTTTGAGCCTTACACTTCAAATATTTATACTAGAAGAGTCCTTTCTGGTGAATTTATTGTGGTAAACAAGCATTTACTTGAGGATTTGGTTGAGCTTGGTATTTGGAATGAAGAAGTCAAAGAGGCTTTAATGAGAGCAAATGGTTCAATTCAAAATATTGACGGTATCCCTGATGATATAAAAGAATTATATAAAACTGTTTGGGAAATGAGTATGAAAGAAATTATCGATATGTCAAGGCATAGAGGATATTTTATTGACCAATCTCAGTCTCTAAATTTATTTATGGAAGGAGCAACTATGGCTAAATTAACTTCCATGCATTTTTATGCTTGGAAATCTGGATTAAAAACAGGAATGTATTATTTGAGAACTAAGTCAGCGGTAGACGCAATTAAGTTTACACTAAAAAATGATGCTTCAGAGCAAAAAAAAGAACCAAAGGTTGAATCAAATTCAGTTGTTAGTAATACTAAGACTATTAATAAAAATACGAAGGATATTTCAGCTCCTGCTGTGGTTGAACCTTTATCTCCACAAGAACTTAAAGAAATGCTTGCTAAATCTAAAGAAAGCGAGGACGATGACTGTTTAATGTGTGGTTCTTAGCTATAATTTAAAGTTTCTTTTTACTTAAAAAAATCACTAATACTAAACTTAATGATTTGATAATATCTAATTAGTATTAGATATTTAATTTTTTTCAGTTTTTCTCTGTATATTTCAATTTATAAATTTCAAATTTCAGACTTAATACAAACTAAAATACTTTTACTCTAAAAATAAAATTTAACTATATATAATCAAATCTTAATGGATGATATTTATTTAATTATTATTATAGTTTTGGGGTTACTAGCAATGGGAGATTTAATTGTTGGTGTTAGTAATGATGCAGTAAATTTTTTAACCTCAGCAGTAGGTTCAAAAGCAATTCCATTCAAATATATAATGATTCTTGCTAGTTTAGGTATTGCATTGGGAGCTTTATTTTCAAGTGGATTAATGGAGGTAGCAAGAAAGGGGATTTTTAACCCAGGTGAGTTTTACTTTGATGAAATAATGATGATTTTCACTGCAGTTATGTTAACTGATATTCTACTTTTAGATTTTTTTAATACTCTTGGCTTGCCAACTTCAACTACTGTTTCTATTGTATTTGAACTTCTTGGCGCTGCAGTATTTATGTCTATAATAAAAATTGGAAACTCAAGTGGCGATTTTACAGAGCTTTTAAATTATATTAACACCAGTAAAGCAATTCAAATTATTTTAGGAATTATATTATCAGTTGTTATCGCATTAACAATTGGGGCAATTGTTCAATGGATTTGTAGATTGATTTTAACATATGAATTTGATAAAAACAAAAATTGGGTGACTGCTTTATTTGGAGCCATTGCTTTAGCTTCGATAACTTATTTCATTTTAATAAAAGGGATAAAGGGAACGCCTTTTTCTGATTCTAAATTTGAATTACTAGGAGGAGTTAAAATTGTTGATTTTATAGAGACGGATTATATAAAAATAATTATTTCAAATTTTTTCTTATGGTTTGGGTTATCATTTATTTTTATAAAATTCTTAAAATTTAATATTTATAAAATAATTATTGGAACGGGAACATTTGCACTAGCTCTTGCTTTTGCAGGGAATGATTTAGTTAATTTTATTGGAGTTCCTATAGCTGCATATCAATCTTATCAGGCCTGGATTGTCTCTGGTATTGGACCAAATGAATTTAATATGGCAATTTTAGCCTCAAAAGTTTCAACACCCTCTCTTTTACTAGTTTTTTCTGGATTGGTTATGGTTTTAACTCTTTGGTTTTCAAAAAAAGCAAAAAGTGTATTAAAGACCTCACTCGATTTATCTAATCAAAGAAATGTCAGAGAAAGATTCCAGCCTAATTTTATTTCAATTTTTCTTGTGAAATCTTTTCAATCTTTAAATAAAGTGTTTATAAATGTTATTCCTAAAAACACACTAAAAATCATTGAAAATAGATTCTTAGGATCAAATAAAATTCTAGAGACTTCTGATGAAAATGAAGTTCCTTCTTTTGATATGGTAAGGGCAAGTGTAAATTTAATCGTGGCTTCTGTATTAATTTCAATAGCTACTTCATACAAATTGCCACTTTCTACTACATATGTTACTTTTATGGTAGCGATGGGGACATCATTGGCTGACCGAGCTTGGGGAAGTGATAGTGCAGTTTATAGGGTTGCAGGAGTTGTTAATGTAATTTCTGGTTGGTTTTTAACTGCTTTAATTGCTTTTTTCGTTTCTGGGGTTATAGTTTCTTTAATATATTTTGGAGGTATTTTTGCAATATTTTCTTTATTGATAATCATTTTAATAATAATTGGTAAGAATTATGTTTATCATAAAAAAAATTTTGATTCTTTAAACGAGGACATAGTTCAACTAGAAAGTAGATCGATGGAAGGAGTTTTGATAGAAAGTGCTGACAATATTAAAAAAGTAATTAATAATGTTGGGAAAATATTCCAAATTATGCTAAAAGCACTTTCAAAAAATGATTTTGATGAAATTAAAAAATGTAAAAAAAGATCAAATAAACTTTCAAGTCAAATTGAAGATCTTAGAGGAGACATCTTTTATTTTATTAAAAACTTAGAGGAACCAAGTATTAATGCTGGTCAATTTTATATTAAAATGATTGGTAATATTCAGGATATCTCTGATGACTTAGAATATAGCGTTAACAAGTCTTTTAAACATTTAAAAAACGGTCATAATAAATTAAAATTAAGTCAGATTCGTGATTTAAATGAAATTCTTCAATCTTATAATACCCTTTTAATTATTTTTAATGAGGCTTTAAAAAGCTCATCAAATTTTAAATTGGAAAATATGATTTCTAAAAGGCAAGAAGTTTTAAGCCTCATAGATTCAAAAATTAATGATCAGATTGAAAGAACAAGAGTTGAGGAAACAAGTCCAAAAAATACCACTTTATATTTTAATTTATTGTTAAAAACTAAAGAGATTTTTATAAGTAAGTTTGAGTTAATGAAAGTGTATAGTGATTCTTTAATGAAAATCTAGTTAAGATTATTGGATTGATGCAATTTCTTTTTTAGAACCCCAATCTAAATAAGAGACTACTTTATTATTTTTGAAATTAACTTCCTTTAAGTTGCCATAACTCCATATAAACCATTTGCCGTTTTTTTTACCGTTTTGGTAATAACCTATCATTTTTTCATTTCCATTTAAGTCATAGCTTGTCCATTTTCCATGGAGTTCACCATTTTTGATAAACCCGGTTTGGGCAATTACTCCATTTTCGTGATAATTGGTTACGACAATAACGTCACCTTTTTTTACATAATTAAAAGGATTGCTGTCATTTTTAGGCTGAGCATTTAGCGAAAAACAGATTAGCAAAAATATTCCGTATATGAATTTCATATTTTAAATGTACAAAATTTAACTCTAAAAGCACTCATTTAGTTAATATTAATTTAACATTAAGATAACATAAGGGATTTAATTAATTGATTTACAGTAATTTATATTTTATTAAAATTTAGAATTTTAGTGCGTAGCCTAAAGAAAATTCAGTTCCTTGGTTAATTTTACTGAAGAAAACATCTATCTTTTGATTATAAGATTCGAATAGACTTTCCTTTTTTTGGTTCAGTAAGTTTTTGATTTTAAAAGTTAATGTATGCTTGGAATTAATATTTTTAATAAGGGTAAAATTTAGTGAGTTAAACGGTTTAGTATAAACATCAGGATAAAAGCCGTCTCCAACAACTTCAAGAGTTTTCCCTTGTACATTATAGGAAATATTGGAATTTATATTTGATTTCTCTGTTTTTAAATTTATTCCAGCATTTATTAAATAAGGTGACTGTCCTTGTAAATTTCTTGATCCTGATAATGTTTCTCCATCTCTTAATCCTAATTCTCTCAGCAATCTTTCATCCTCACTATAGGTTTGTTTTGATTCAATAAAAGAGGTGTTTAAGTTAAAATCTATATTATCAGAAATAAATGAAAGCTTTTTTCTTAATTCAATTTCTATTCCATAAACCTCAGCATTACCAAGATTTAAAGGCTTGTAATTAGATGTAGATGCTGCATCAAAACCGAGTTCAATTGGGTCAACAAATGATTTGTAGAAAAAGCTAATAGCAAACATTTGAGCTTTTTGTTGGAAAGTTTCATATCTAATATCAAAATTATCTATATAGGTAGGTCTTATATTGACATTACCAAGAAAATATATGTTAGCTAATGGATCATAAATCTCAGCAATAGAAGCTTCTTTAAATGAGGGTCTTGCGGTTGTTTTTGAATATGCAAATCTTAGATTTTTGTCAGCAAAAGGATTACTTCCAACAGCATAAATAAGATTTAATGAAGGGAAAATATCTAATTTATCTATTATTAATTCATCATTATAATTTAAATTAAGGGAAACGCTGGAACCCGTATAATTTACTTTATACTTTTCAACTCTTAATCCAACAATGGTTCTCCATTTTGAATTAAATTTAAATTCATTTGAAATATATGCTGAAAGATTAGTTTGTTGGGCATTAAAAGTATTTGAGTCTTGTTTAATTGACGTCTGTGCATTAATATAAGAGCCTGAATTTGATTGAGGCGTCCAAAGGTTTTGACTTGCAAAAATTAGATTAGAATTACCATTTCCATAATTATTCCAGTCACTTTCAGAAACATAAGTAGTACTTATATTAAAAGAATAAATATCAAAATCACGTTCTTTCATTGAGCCATACAAACCGAACTTTAACAAAGCAGGATTTTCAAATAAAGTATACTTGAGGTTAACATCGATTTTTGCTACAGAATTTATTTCATCTAGTCTTCTCCAAATTCTTTTAGGCTCAGTATTTTCTTTAAAACTAAATACTCCTTCTTCATCTTGAAAAGCCGTTACTCTGAAATCTTTGTCATAAATTTTCGATATTGTTGGAGAAAACTTCCACTCTATTTTCCAATTTCCGTCTGATGAACTATGAAGGCCAGATAAAAAATAATTGCTAATAGCTCTTTCTGTGTACTCTAAATTATCTTTTTTAAAGTCTATGAAATCTGAAAATTTAGTTTCTTGTCTAAATTGTCCAGCAGTGCTTTCACCATTTTGAATATGTAGAAAGTTAAATTTATATTTACTTAACTCTGATTTATAGGATATTCCAACAAGTCCACTAACGATTACATTGTTAGTCCCATAATTTCCGATTTGAGTTCTATTTTTTTCTAATTCACCAAGAGATTGATTTGGATCTTTATTATAAATATTATTTTCGACATTTTCATAAAAACTTGTTTCGTTCTTGTATGAAATTGATGTTAAAACTCCAATTTTATCTTCATTTGAACCAATATTATATTGATTTCCAAATGAATATCCTAAACCAAAATCCATCCCGTTTGAACCTTTAGTTGGTCCCATTTGGGGATCAAACTTACTAGCTAGAAGGGGAATATTTTCTTGATTTGAAAGGATATTAGGTAACCGAGGGTCAAAATTCGAGCCAAGTCTTTTAGAATCCACAACAAGATTTCTGGTACCGTCGTCGAATCCAAGGAAATCCGTTTTACCCCCTTGATAAGAAAGGTAATTTTCATTAAAATGAAAAGCTGAATTATAACCCCCACTTATTGAAAAACTACTTTCTTTTTTAGTGGGAAAATCTTTAGTCTCTAGGTTTACTATACCACCAGTAAAATCAGCTGGTAGATCTGCACTGGAAGATTTTATAACTAATACATTTGAAAGAATATTAGTAGGGAATAAGTCCATCTGAACGGTATTTCTATCAGGATCTAAACCTGGTATGTCTATGCCATTTAAAATTGATTTAGTATATCTATCTCCTAGCCCTCTAACATATACATACTTACCTCCTAAAACAGATACCCCAGGGACTTGTTTAATTGCTGAAGCAATATCGCTAGCACCACTATTTTTGAATGATTGAGAAGATAAACCATCTAATAGGCTAGCAGATTTTTTTTGAATAGCCATAACTGATTCAATAGTGTTATTTGAAGCGCTGACAGAAACGATAACTTCTTCTAATCCTGACGCAGCACTTGACATTATGATTTGAATTTCTGCCACATCAGATGTAGTTGCGTTAAAATCATTTATCTCTTGAGTTTGATAACCAACAAATGAAAAAACTAAAGTATATACACCAGGAGCTACATCAACGCTGAAATTTCCGTCAAAATCAGAAGTAGTACCTTCTCCAGTTTCTTTAACTAGTATATTGGCAAAAGGTAGAGGTTCATTAAATTCTCCATCAATAATTTTTCCAACAATAGTATTTTGGGAATAAACATGTAATAAAGGAAATAAAAGAAATAAAAAAAAACGGTAATTAAACATCGAGTTTATTAAAAATAATTTTCCTGACATGAAGTGCTTCACGTTTAGTGAAAAATAAAATTATAATTGATTAACTATGTTAAGAAATCGTTATGAATTTCAATAGTTATTATTTATTAGCAAACCAGTATGTCCACTCGTATTCAGAGTCTGTAGCTCCAGCATCAGCCTTTTTTGCAGTAACTATTTCAGCAAATGTCGAGGCGTCAGCACTGAAAGTACTTCCAACTGTACTTTTATCAACAAATGTTTTGTCTAAAGTTCCAGCTGATCCAGCATATTGAATATCCCAATTAGCAAATGTTAAAGTTCCAGCGGTGTAAGATGCAGAGTCAGCGTCAGCATCAAGCTCCACATCTTTAGAAGCAACAAAATCAAAGGCATAAATATTTGATAAAGATCCAGTTGCAGCTTTCCTAAAATCTGCAATCTCTCCATTCACTCCAAGGGCAGCACCTGATTTAGAAGCACCTTTGATAGTCACATTTTTAACAGTAAAGCTACCAGCAAGTGAACCTTCAGGCCCATCAATTTCCATCCCGTGATCGGACGCCGCAGTCAAAACTACCATTGCGTTATCAACAGTTCCAGAGTAGGCTTGGTCGATATCCAGTGCATCATCTCCTTGTCCGTAAACCATTAGATAAGAGGCGTCAACTGTACCTCCGAAAAATTCAATTCCGTCATCAACATTTGCTACAACTTCTATGTGATCGATGACTGTTTTATTACCAACTCCACCAAGAGTAAGACCATTAATTTCATTTCCTTCACCTATTTCAGCACCACCATGTCTTATAGAAATATACTGCATTACTCCAGAGTCATCTGCAGCATCAGAACCTCCGTAAAGACCAGCTGTTTCAGTCACCGGAATACCTTCAATTTGTAATTCAGTAACATCCCCTTTAAAAGAAGAAGGAGCTTTACCTAAAACAAGTAATCCTCCCCAAAGCCCTCTAGCATCAACAGTCAAAGATTTTCCAGATGTAGGATATGTTCCATCAGCTTTTATGTTATCAGATTTAGATGTCATAATAATTGGCTTAGCAGCCGTTCCTTTTGCATCAATCTTTCCACCTCTGGCAATAATTAATGTAGAAGCGTCAGCGCCAGATCCAGGTTCTGCTTTTATAACAGTTCCTGCAGGAATAGTTAAAGTAGCACCAGACTCAACAATGACTCTACCCTTTAATAACCAAACCTTATCTGCAGAAAGCGCTTTATCAGAAGAAATTTTCCCTTCAAGGGTAGAATCAGCATAAGGATCCGCTTCTACTGTTACAGTAATAGGATCTGCTGCAACAGTTACTGTCTCAATTATAGTTTCAGGATCTTTAGAACATGAAATAATTAGAAAACATGTAAAGAAAATTAAATTAAGTATTTTGAAAAGTCTCATTTTTTATATTTATAGAGTTAAACAATTATTATGAATCAAATGTATTGTTTGATATGAGACGTAAGATTATGTTAATATTAAATAATGTTTCTAAATCGTTAACTAAATTTTATTAAATAATCAATTTGATATGATGGAGATAGAATTATTTTTTAATTTTAGCTTCAAACAAAAAAAATGGATTGGAATAATCTTTTATCATTAAAACGATATGGAGATAAATCTAAAAGAATTAGAATTGAACAAGATGAAACACGTCTTGGATTTGAGGTCGATTATGATAGAATAGTTTTTTCCTCAGCATTTAGAAGTTTGCAGGATAAAACCCAAGTAATCCCTTTTTCTAAAACCGATTTTGTTCATACAAGATTAACTCATAGTTTGGAGGTCTCTGTTGTTGCCAGAACACTTGGTAGACTTGCAGGAGAGGAGTTATTGAATAAAAATCCAAATTTAAAAGAAATAGACGGATATAAGAGCAATGATTTTGGAGCCATTGTTGCTACTGCCGCATTAGCACATGATATTGGTAACCCTCCGTTTGGTCATAGTGGAGAAAAGGCAATTGGATATTATTTTTCTAATGGTAAGGGTAAAAGATTTAAAGAAATGCTTGATCCCATCCAATATCAAGATCTTTGTAATTTTGAAGGCAATGCTAATGGTTTTAAAATTTTAGTTCAAGATCAAGATGGAATTCCCGGTGGATTAAGATTAAGCTATGCTACTCTGGGGTCATTCATTAAATACCCTAAGGCTTCACTGCCCATAAAACCTTCTAATCACGTAGCTGATAAAAAATTCGGTGTTTTTCAGTCTCAACTTAAATTTTTTAAAGAGTTAATGAATGATCTTGATATGGTTGACAATATAAATAATCGATTTCATAGACACCCACTAGCTTAT
>Ga0209359_10000261_pt1 | contig 12723 bp, 12 predicted proteins | sample MarorgKNORR_S2LV_FD_188224 | JGI IMG/M metagenome (GOLD analysis project Ga0209359, IMG submission 188224) | Marine microbial communities from the Southern Atlantic Ocean, analyzing organic carbon cycling - Surface_A/KNORR_S2/LV (SPAdes) (version 2) | ecosystem: Environmental > Aquatic > Marine... | reverse complement strand
TTTAATTTTTCTAGTTGAAAAAATAGTAACCATATCATTTGTGGATTGATCACTATCGACAGTAATTGCATTGAAAGAATTTGTTGCAGACCTTTTTAATAAAGTTTTAAGTATATTAGGCGCAATATCTGCATCAGTGAAAATAAAAGATAACATTGTTGCTAAATTTGGTGCAATCATTCCCGAACCTTTCGCTATCCCTGCAATCTTAATAATTTTATTTCCAACAATTATTTCTTCGTAAGCTAATTTTGGTTTTGTATCGGTTGTCATTATTGCAGATGCTGTTTTTACCCAGATAAGTTTATTGTGATCATCTCTAAGTTTATCGACTAAATCTTGAAGGCTTTGATCAATTTTTTCAACTGGAAACTTTTCACCTATTACCCCCGTTGAAGCAAACATCAAATCTTTAATTTTTACGGTTTCTGAAATTCCTTCTTTCGATTTAGACTCCCTTATGGTTAAAATTCTAGAGAGATTTTTTGCTATTATGTCCAAAGACTCCAATCCAGATTTCCCTGTAAAAGTATTTGCATTTTTTGTATTTACTAATAACGCTTTAATTGTTTTTTTATTTGATTTTTGATTCCATAAAATTGACTCTGAAACTATGCTGTTAGTTGTTGATATGGTGGCGTAATTTGCTCCTCCTTTGAAATAAAATAAAGTAAGATCATCTCTTCCATTATTATAGAGATCTGCTGACACCGAAGAGACTTCTAGGCCATCAAGAGGTTTTAAATCCTGAAACTCCCCCATTTTTGAGAGCTTATTTTTCTGGTTTAAGAAATTCTTTAAATTAATTGTCATAATTACTATTTAATTTAAGTTATAAATACATATATAGAGGTAAAATGAATTTAATTACAAGAGCCCTTGATAAAATATTTAAAAGTGGCAATCAACAAGAATTAAATAAAATTAAGCCAGTCATTAGCTTAATAAACGACTTTGAGCCTGAAATGATTAAGCTTAAAGACAGTGATTTTAAAGAGCGAACTCAAAAATTAAAAAGGAGACTTTTAGAGAGCTCAAATATTGATGAACTAATACCCGAAAGTTTTGCGCTAGTAAGAGAGGCCGCAAAGAGAACCTTGGGTGAAAGACACTACGATGTCCAACTTGCTGGTGGAATAATTTTACATAAAGGTAAGATTGCGGAAATGAAAACAGGTGAAGGAAAAACACTTGTATCTACTTTACCTGCTTACTTAAATTCCCTTAAAGGAAAAGGGGTACACATAGTTACAGTGAATGATTACCTGGCAAAAAGAGACTCTGAATGGATGGGTAAGATTTATGAATTTTTAGGAGTTTCAACTGGTTGTATTTTTTCAGGTCTTGAAGATCTTGAGAGAAAGAAAAATTATGCTTCAGACATAACCTATGCAACTAATAATGAGTTAGGTTTTGATTATCTTAGAGATAATATGAAATACGATATTTCTGATATGGTTCAAAGAGAACACGATTTTTGTATTGTTGATGAAGTAGACAGTATTTTAATTGATGAATCGAGAACGCCTCTAATTATATCAGGAAGTGTTGAAGATAAAAGTAATTTTTATGTGTCTACTAATGAATTCATAAAAAAATTACAAAAACTAGATTATGAAATCGACGAAAAAAATAAAAACGCAATACTTACAGACAGTGGAATTGATAAAATTGAAAAGCTAGCAAATTTAAAAGGTTTATTAAAAAATAAAAATTTTTACGATCCTGAAAATTTAAATTTGGTCCACCACATTAATCAGGCCTTGAAAGCTAATTTATTATTTAAAAAAGATGCTGATTACATAGTTAAAAACAATCAAGTCAAAATCATTGATGAGTTTACCGGTAGAATATTAGATGGAAGAAGATTTTCCGATGGATTACATCAGGCTATTGAGGCAAAAGAAAATGTAGAGATTCAAGAGGAAAATCAAACTTTGGCTTCCACCACTTATCAAAATTACTTTAGACTTTATAAAAAATTATCAGGTATGACAGGTACTGCAATAACTGAGGCTGAAGAGTTTTTTGATATCTATAAACTAAATGTTGTTTCAATTCCAACAAATAAAAAGATGACTAGGAAAGATTTTAATGATCAAATATTTAGAACTGAAAAAGAAAAGTACGATGCAATATTAAAAAAAATAGCTGAGTGTCAAATAACGGGTCAACCCGTTTTGGTTGGAACGACCAGCATAGAAAAATCAGAAAAAATTTCTAATATGCTAAACACGAAAAAAATTAAACATAATGTTTTAAACGCAAAACATCACGAACAAGAAGCTGAGATTATTTCTGAAGCAGGAAAAAAAGGTGCAATAACTATTGCCACCAATATGGCAGGTAGAGGAACTGATATTAAACTAGGAGGAAAGACAGATGACTCAACTGATGTTCAAGAGTTAGCGGCATCTAAAATTAAAACTTTAGGTGGTCTTTTTATAATAGGAACAGAAAGACACGAAAGTAGAAGAATTGATAATCAATTACGAGGAAGATCTGGACGACAAGGTGACCCAGGTTCGTCCATATTTTTTATAAGTCTACAAGATGAATTAATGAGAATTTTTGGAGGTGATCAAATAGATGGGATGTTAAAAAAGTTAGGATTAAAAGAGAATGAATCTATTGATCATCCTTGGATAAATAAAGCTATGGAAAGAGCTCAAAAAAAAGTTGAGTCTAGAAATTTTGATATAAGGAAATCATTGATTAAATTTGATGATGTAATGAATGATCAAAGACAGGTGATATTTAATCAAAGACTAAAAATTTTAAAAAATTCAGATATTTCAATAGTTTTGAGTGATTTCCTTGAGGAAATCGTCCAAAAACTATTAATTATAAAAAATGATTATGAAAAATCTAATGATAAAAAAATTTATCTTACATCTATAAAAAACTATACGGGGAACATTATAAATGATGATGGGCTAATTTTATTGGCTGACAAACAAAAAGCTGATTTTTTAAATGAGTTTCAAAATATTTTTAATAAAAAAAGATTAGATAGAGTTAATCTAATAGGAGAAAAGCAAAATAGAGATTTAGAAAGAAGAATATTTTTACAAGTAATAGACCATTCCTGGAGAACACATTTGCAATATCTTGAACAGTTAAGACAAGTAATTGGATTGAGAAGTTATGGTCAAAAAGATCCTTTATCTGAATTTAAAAAAGAAGCATTTGGACTTTTTGAAAACTTGTTGGAAAAAATTAAAGTTGATATAATAAAATATTTATTAAACTTAAATATTATTATTTCAGATAAAAATGAGCAGCAACAAAATGAGAAAAAGCAATTATCTAAGAATACTACAAGCCAAAAAAAAGTTGGTCGTAACGAAAAGTGTCCTTGTGGATCAGGTAAAAAATATAAGCATTGCTGTGGGAGTATCTAATTAAATCAAAAAAAAGGATCATAGGCCCATTGTAAAATGGCTTGCCTTTGCCTTCTTCTGCAGTGAAAGTCTCCTATATCACAATTTTTTTTAATTGCACCAATATGTCTGCTTCCAAAAGATTTCCATCTTTTAATTTGAACTTCGTCTATTTTCTCAATTCTTCTACCTAAAGAAAATCTACAATACCATTGAAACCAACCTAAAGGATCCTCTTTAAAAATCCATCCTTTTTCTACCCACTCTTTTCGTGACAGGCCTGATTCAATTTTAAAATAATTCAATTTGACATCGAATTTTTTACTTATTTTTGCGTTTTTAAACCAAATCTTAGGAAATTCTTTTATACTCGAGTCGTTAAAGTAAGCTCCTCCAAAAACACCTAATTCGAGCATTTTCTTAGGTGTTAATCCAGGCTTAAAGATTTTATAAAATTCTTGTTTTTTCATATCGCTATTAACATATAATTAGTTTTTCTTTTTTTGTCTTTATAAAAAATATAGTTTAAAAGAGATTGATGTTACTTAATAAAAGTCAAAATAACTTGCTAGAATTATTACTTTTAGATCAAAAGAAGGTTGATAAAGAACTTTATAGTGCCGGACCTTATTGGGATTATAAAGCAAAAAAAATTCATTATTGGCTTAAAAAAAAAGGTCTTAGTAATTTTAGAGGTTTTTTTTCTGGTGTAGGTACAAGCTATACCGATAACATTGCTGTAGATATTAATTATGAGCTTGGGTTTAAGGGTAGATTTGTAAGTAAATTTTTAAAATTACCTTTTCTCAGAACTATTTTTAGAGAGCAAGTTAATCTAAATTTGAATACAACAAAGGCATTTTTAAAATATAAACAATTTTATTACCTTAATAATAATAAGGTGAATAATCTAGTTTCCAAATATAAAATCGAAGATACCACTGAATATGGTTGTGAAACTAAAGTTGAGATAAATGGTAAGCATTATTCAATGGCTTATCTGGATATGTGTGAAAGAATAGATAATATTATGAATTTCATTAAATTTAATGAAATCCGTAGTTATATGGAAATTGGAGGAGGTTTTGGAGCAAATATACACTTAATTTTACAAAATTTTAAAAATATAAAAAAAATAGTTTATATAGATATTGTTCCTAATTTATTTGTAGGAACTGAATATTTGAGAAATTTTTTTGGTAATTCTGTCAAAGACTATAGGGAATTTAGAGATAGTAATAAAATTGAATTTGAAAAAGACGATAGTTTAGAAATTATTTGTCTACCTCCCTGGAAAATTTTAGATTTAAATTCTAAGATTGATAGTTTTCATAACTCAGCTTCATTTCAAGAAATGACCCACAATCAAGTAAGTAATTACTACAATTGCATTAAAAAAAATTTAAAAGGCGGATCAATAAGTTTAATAGTATATAAAGGTTGGCAAGACAATAACACTCTCAGCCCAAAAAAAATTAATGAGATATTTGAAAATAAATTAGTTGAGAAGGAATTTTCAAATTTTGATAAAAATGATAGTAATCTTGTTTACCTGTTATCAAATTGACTTTAATAATTTATCATCAAAAAACCGCTTAAAATATATAGAAGAAGAGTTTGACTTTGCTCTTGGTTAATAGTCAAATCTTAAGATAATTAAAATGAAAATTTTATGCATTTTATACGATGATCCCAAGGGCGGTATGCCTAAAAGCTATCCGATCTCAAGTTTGCCAAAACTAAGCAAATATCCCGACGGAATGACATTACCAAATCCTAAAGCTATTGACTTTAAACCTGGAGAGCTACTTGGCTGTGTTTCTGGCGAATTAGGTTTAAGAAAATTTTTGGAATCCAATGGACACACTCTTGTTGTTACATCAGACAAAGATGCGAAGGGTTGTAAAGCAGACAAAGAATTAGTGGATGCAGACATTGTAATTTCTCAACCTTTTTGGCCTTATTATTTAACAAGAGAAAAAATGGAGACTGCAAAAAATTTAAAAATGGCAATAACCGCAGGTATTGGTTCAGATCACGTTGACTTACAAGCTGCAATGGACAAAAAAATTGATGTTGTAGAAGTTACTTATTGCAATTCAAGATCGGTAGCTGAACATATTGTAATGATGATATTATCATTGGTAAGAGATTATCACAATCAACATTCTATAGTTAATGAAGGTGGATGGAATATTGCTGATGCTGTTCAAAGATCTTATGATGTTGAAGGCATGCATATTGGAACAGTAGCAGCAGGACGTATAGGATTGGACGCACTTAGAAAAATGAAGCCATTTGATGTTCATCTGCATTACTTTGATAGACATAAATTACCAGATAACATTGAGAAAGAATTAAACTTAACCTTTCATAATTCAGTAGAGTCGCTAGTTAAAGTTTGTGATGTTGTAACTATAAATTGTCCACTTCATCCAGAAACTGAAAATTTGTTTGATGATAAGTTAATTAGTAAAATGAAAAGAGGAGCATATATTATTAATACAGCAAGAGGAAAGATTTGTAATAGAGAAGCTATAGCAAAAGCTCTTAAATCAGGACAATTAAGTGGTTATGCTGGAGACGTGTGGTTTCCTCAACCAGCTCCTAACGATCACATATGGAGATCAATGCCAAATCACGGAATGACACCACATACTTCAGGAACATCTTTATCCGCTCAATACAGATATGCTGCTGGAGTGAGAGAAATTCTTGAATGTTTTTTTGAAAAAAAACCAATTAGAGATCCTTATCTTATAGTTAAAGATGGCCAGTTAGCTGGAATGGGTGCACATTCTTATAGTAAAGGGAGCGCAACAGGTGGTTCTGAAGAGGCTGCTAAATATAAAAAAAAATAAATATTAAAATAATCCCTCAATATCACCATCTTTGTTTAACTTAATATTATCTGCAGCTGGGACTCTAGGTAAACCTGGCATTGTCATTATAGATCCGCAAATAACTACTAAAAATTCTGCTCCACTAGAAAGTCTTACCTCTCTTATAGGTATAATATGATCTATTGGAGCGCCTTTTAATTTTGGATCTGTAGAAAAACTATATTGCGTTTTAGCTACACAAACTGGAAAATTTTTAAATCCGGCCTTTTCAAGTATTTTTATTTGATCTTTAGTTTTTTCATCTACTTCTATTCTTTTGGCGCTATAAATTTCTTTAGCAATTTTTTCTATTTTTTCTAAAATTGAAGTTTTTTCAGAATACAAATATTTAAATTTGTCTCTTTCATTTCTTTTACACATTTCTACAACATATTTGGCTAAATCTTTTGCTCCTTTGCCTCCGTCAGTCCAATGTGTGCATAGACTAGATTTAACTTCAAGCTTATCACAGTGCTCTTTAATTATTTTAATTTCATTTTCAGTATCAGTAATGAAATGGTTTATGGCTACAATCACATCTAAACCAAATTTTCTAATATTCTCGATGTGCCTTTCCAAATTGGGTAATCCCATTTTAAGTGCATCCGTATTTTCTTTACTTAAATTTTCTTTCTCAACTCCTCCATGCATTTTAAGTGCTCTTATTGTTGCCACGATAACTACACAACTTGGTTGAATGCCAGCTTTTCTACATTTAATATCAAAGAATTTTTCAGCACCAAGATCAGCCCCAAAGCCAGCTTCTGTAACAACGTATTCAGATAATTTTAAAGCTGTTTTAGTTGCAATTATTGAGTTGCAACCATGAGCGATATTTGCAAATGGCCCTCCATGAATTATAGCCAAATTATTTTCAAGAGTTTGCACTACATTTGGTCTAAAAGCATCTTTAAGAAGTACTGTCATTGGGCCTTGCGCATTTAAATCTTTTGCATAAAGAGGTTTATTATCTTTTGAGTATCCAATAGTTATATTTCCAATTTTTTCTTCTAACTCTTTAATGCTATTTGATAAGCAAAAAATTGCCATTACTTCAGAGGCAACGGTTATATCGAAACTATCTTTTCTAGGGTTATTCGCTTTTAATTTTTCTAAGTTAATTTCAATTTTTCTTAAAGCACGATCATTTAAATCGACAACTCTTTTCCAAACTATATTATTAATATCAATGTTAAGTTTATTTCCCCAATAGATATGATTGTCAATCAAAGCTGAAAGTAAATTATGCGCTGAAGTAATGGCGTGAAAATCACCTGTAAAATGTAAGTTTATTTGTTCCATCGGAATTACTTGAGCGTTTCCACCTCCTGCAGCTCCACCTTTCATACCAAATGAAGGTCCTAAACTTGGTTCTCTTAAGCAAACTATAGATTTTTTCCCAATTTTATTGAGCGCGTCACTCAATCCAACTGAAGTAGTGGTTTTTCCTTCTCCAGCAGGAGTTGGGGTAATTGCTGTGACTAAAATTAAATTATTTTTCTTAAACTTAAGTGACTCTATATATTTGATATTTAATTTTGCTATATGTCTTCCCATAGGACTGAAAGCAAAATGATTATCTGGTATATTCCATTTTTTTAGGACATAAGTTATAGGCTTTATTTTTGCATCTCTAGCTATCTCGATATCTGATTTAATTTTTTTCATTAAGTACCTTTTGATGGTGGCCTTGGTTTGAATCGCACAAACGACACATACCTTTTCAGGGTACTGCTCTACTACTGAGCTACAAGGCCTAAAATCTAAAAGTTATTCTACCTTTAGTTAAATCATATGGCGTCATTTCCACCATCACATTATCACCTGCGAGAACTCTTATTCTATTCTTTCTTAATTTTCCAGCAGTGTGAGCTAAAATCTCGTGATTATTTTCTAGTTTTACTCTAAACATTGCGTTTGGGAGCAATTCCGTTACTTTTCCTTTAAATTCTAAAGTTTCTTGTTTTGCCAATTTAATATCCTTTTAATCGCATTTTAACTGAATTTGCATGTCCTTGTAAATTTTCATAATTTGCTAAATTTATAACCGATGCGCCTAATCTTTCAATACCTGATTTTGATATTTTTATTAAGGAGTGCCTTTTCAAAAAATCATATACTGATAAGCCTGACGAAAATTTGGCTGATCCTGAGGTAGGTAAGATATGATTTGGGCCAGCTAAATAATCACCTACTGCTTCTGGGGAATATTTTCCTATAAATATTGATCCGGCATTTTTGACACCTTTTAGAATACTTTTAGGTTTTGAAGTACAAATTTCTAAATGTTCAGGTGCTATTTCGTTAATTGCATTTAGGATGTCTGTATTTTTCTTAAGAAAAATTAGATAGCCGAATTTTTTCAAGCTTTTAGAGATAATTTTTTTTTTAGGTAATTTTTTTATTTGGTTGTTTAAACTTTTTTTAACGCCATCAATTAATCTAATGCTATCTGTCAGCAAAATTGATTGTGCGAATTCATCGTGTTCTGCTTGAGCTATTAAATCAGCCGCAACCCAATCTGGATTGGAATACTTATCAGCAACAATTGTTACCTCAGAAGGTCCAGCAATCATATCTATACCTACGTCTCCAAATACTTCTTTTTTTGCTGAGGCAACAAATGTATTGCCTGGACCGACAATTTTATTAACTTTTTTAATTTTATTTGTTCCATAAGCTAAAGCTGCAATTGCATGTGCTCCACCTATTTTATAAATTTCTTTAACTTTACATTTTGAAGCAGCATAAATGACTGCTGGGTTAACTTTTTTTTTTAAACACGGTGTTGTCATATATATTTCTTTTACTCCGGCAATTATAGCTGGAACACAATTCATAAGTACAGTGCTTGGATAGCTTGCAGTTCCCCCAGGTACGTAAACACCAATTCTTTCAATAGGACTGTTTTTATAACCGATATAATTATTGTATTTGTCTCTATAACTAAAAGATTTTAATTTTTGATTTTTATGAAATTTTGAAATTCTATCATAAGCTAAATCAATTGCCTTTTTTGTTTTTTTATCTAATTTTTTTTTTATGGTTTGTATTTCTTTATTGGTAAATTTAATATTCTTAATTTGAGATTTAATTTTTGAATATTTTTTTTCAAATTTTAATAATGATTTGTCTTTATTTTTTTTTACATCGTTTATTATTGTTAAAACGACTTTATTAACATTCTTTTGAGAAAGTCTTCTTTTAGCTAAAATGCCTTGTAATTTTTTTTTAAAATTTCTATTTTGGCCGTTTAAATAATTCATTATAGATTACTGTGTTTTGGTTTAGTTTTTGTATCCCAGGGTGTTCCTTGATCATCTAAAGTTACCTCAATTACTTCAGCATTAACCTTTATGACTGAGTCACCAGAAAAAATTATTTTCATTTCATATGTTTTATCAGGCATTTCTTCAGTTTCAATGGCTAAAAAGTCTAAAAATCTCTCTTTGTTGTCTTGGTTAATATTTTTGGAGGAAACACTTATAATATTATCAATTTTTACTACACACATTATTCTTTTGTTTTTTCTAAATACACCTTTTTCTACGTCCTCCCACATAAATCTATTTAGTTGCATTAAGAAAATTTTATTTTTTTTTAGATTAGCGATATTGGCTGTTGAAACTATAGCGTCTTGTAAGTGAGCGGAAATTATTTTTAAATCCTCTATAGTTTTTGCAATTAGTTTAAGATTTTTTTCAGTCATTATAAGATCTTCTAATTGATGCTTTGCAATTTTTAAGTTTTTTCTCTAGATTTTGATAGCCTCTATCTAAATGGTAAATCCTATTTATTACTGTTCTATTCTCGGCGACTAATCCTGCTATAACAAGGCAAACTGAAGCTCTTAAATCTGTAGCCATTACTTCGGCCCCAGATAACTTTGTTGGTCCCTCTATTTCAGCAATATTTTTCCTCACTTTTATTTTTGCTCCCATTCTTTTTAATTCTGGAACGTGCATAAACCTATTTTCAAAAATACTTTCTTTTATTTTTGAAATTCCCTTTGCTTTCGACATTAAAATCATTATCTGTGCTTGCAAATCAGTAGGAAAACCAGGGTAAGGTTTTGTAACTAAATTTATTTTGTTTAATTTTTCTGATTGAAAGATAGTTATTTTTCTTTTTTCTACATTCATCTTAACTCCCATTTTTTTTAATATTTTAATTTCAGTTTTTATAATATTACTTTCAATGTCTTTAAATGTAACTTTCTTACCAATTGCAGCACTAGCAATCATATAAGTACCCAATTCAATTCTATCAAATATTACTTTATGTGATACTGAGTTAAAAATTTTTTTACCATTTATTGAAATCGTTCGACCAGATAACTTTATTTTGTATCCTAATTTTTTTAAAAAAGAGATTAAATCATTAATTTCTGGTTCAATTGCACAATTTTTTAAAATACTTTTTCCATTGGCTTGAACTGCAGCTAAAATAGCATTTTCTGTAGCTCCAACTGATATACTTGGGAAAGTTATCTTTGAGCCCCATAATCCTTTTTTGGCTTTAGCAATAATATATCCATTTTTAATTTTAATATTTGCACCAAGCTTTTTTAAAGCAAACAAATGTAAATCAACCGGACGAGTTCCAATTGCGCAACCTCCTGGTAAAGAAATTTTTGCCTTTCCATATTTAGATAATAAAGGACCCAATACCAGAACACCTGCTCTCATAGTTTTTACAAGTTTGTAAGGTGCCACCGTGTTTAATTTTTTTTTATTGTTCTCAATAATTAGAATATTTTTTTTTTTATTTAACTTGGACTTTAAGCCAATAAAATTAAGAAGATCTATCATTGTAAAAACATCTCTCACCAAAGGTATATTTTTAATTATTGATTTTTTACTTAAAATTGATGCAGCTAAAATTGGTAGAGAAGCATTTTTTGAACCCGATATAGGTATCTTTCCCCATAAATTCTTTTTTCCTTTGATAAATAATCTTTGCATTAAAGACTTGATTAAACTTTTGGTAGAGTAACACCCTTTTGATTCATATACTTGCCTTTTCTTTTTGCATAAGTAATCTCTGGTCTTTCATTGCCTTTGATAAAAACAAATTGAGCAACTCCTTCGTTTGCATAAATTTTAGCTGGTAATGGTGTTGTATTAGAAAATTCTAGTGTGACGTGACCTTCCCACCCTGGTTCAAGAGGTGTCACATTAACTATTATTCCACATCTAGCATAAGTAGATTTTCCTAAGCAGATTACTAACACATTGTCCGGGATTTTAAAATATTCTACTGTACGTGCCAGTGCAAATGAATTTGGTGGGATAATGCATTCTTTTCCTTTTTTTGTAACGAAGCTTTCTTTCTTAAATTGTTTTGGATCAACAACACCTGAGTTTACATTAGTAAATATTTTAAACTCATTTGAAACCCTGGCATCATAACCATAAGAAGATAATCCAAAAGAAATCTTACCTTTTCTTTTCTGCTTAGAAATAAATGGCTTGATCATATTTTTTGATTGAGCCATTTTTTTAATCCATTTATCAGAAAGAACTGTCATTTTTTTTTTAATTTATTTTTATATTTTTTTCTTTTTGCAAGATTTTTTTTTAGAGCTATATCACGATTTTTTGATCGAAAATCTTTTTTTACAAAAGATTTCATATCCTTTTAATTTTTATCTGGATTAGTTAAATCTTCAAGAGTTATAGGTTTATCTATATCGTGCATTTTCTTTTCTTGTTGTTGCTCAGTGCTAGAGGTCGATTTTCTTGCTCTTCTTTGTTCTATTCTGGCTTTTCTTTTTGCTTCTTTCTTCATCGCCTTTTCGCCACGAGTTGACTTATAATCATAATGTATACCCATAATTGCTCCTGCATTATTATAGTTTTACTTCCTCGATTGAAAATATGCAAGTCTCTTAATATATTAAGTTAATAAATATGCCCATATAGCTCAGTAGGTAGAGCATTTCCATGGTAAGGAAAAGGTCGCCTGTTCGATTCAGGCTATGGGCACAGCTTTATTTATATTTTTTTAAAAAAATAAAAATTAAAGACAAAACAACTGCAACTATTACATCCTCAAGTGGTGATGCCTGTGGGTAACCATAGTTCCATAGGATTACCAATAATAACCATAATAACCACTGAATAGTAAATCTATTTTTTATTAATTTCACAACCTTGCTCATTACAGTTTTTTCCCTCTTCTAATCTTTTATTTAAGTCTATTGATTTAATTGAGCTTATCATAAAATTTTTATAGATATTAAGGTATCCGTTTAAACTGATAGCTAATTCTTTTGCTTCTTTTAACAATCCTAATCTAGATAAATTTCTTAACATTATAGAATTTCCATTGGGTACAGTATGGTCGGTTATATCGATGGGTCTTAAAAAAAGATCATTTTTCCTAATTTCATTTTTTTGAAAAATATTTTTATCTTTAATATAAAAGAAATTTAATACTTTTACGCACAATTCTTT
>Ga0209359_10000260_pt1 | contig 12740 bp, 24 predicted proteins | sample MarorgKNORR_S2LV_FD_188224 | JGI IMG/M metagenome (GOLD analysis project Ga0209359, IMG submission 188224) | Marine microbial communities from the Southern Atlantic Ocean, analyzing organic carbon cycling - Surface_A/KNORR_S2/LV (SPAdes) (version 2) | ecosystem: Environmental > Aquatic > Marine... | reverse complement strand
TGAAAGAAAAAATATAGCAAGAAAAATAAAAGAAAGATTTCCTGATTTAGAAGTACAAGTAGGTGGTCAAACTGGTTTAGATATTTCACCATTAGGTAGAAATAAAGGACAGATATTAAGGGATTTTGGTAAAGATGATTTTATATATTTCTATGGAGATATGATGGCAGAGGGACAAAATGATTTTCCTCTAGCAAATATTATAAGGACTAAGAAATTAGGATTTACATATCATGTTCATAGTTATGAACACACATGGGATATCTTAAATCTTCATATACCCAGATAAAAAAGTGGCACACTAAATGTAGATTAGTATATACATACAAGTATAATAAGGGTATAGATAAATGATTTGATTATGACTTCACCCTTTGAGATTAAAATGACAGAAAAACAAGCATTTGATGGTTTAAAATCCAACTATGGCACAGAGTTCACTGCTGCTGATGTTAGAGCATTTTGTGCTATGAATGACATTGGTTATTCAACTGTTACAGGAAAAATTAAACAGTATAAAGTTGGTAAGGGAAAGTGGAATCTCAAAGTAACTCCTAAGGCAGTTAAGAATATAGAGAAAGCATATGAAGCACCTGCTGTAGTTCCACAATCAGAACAGAATCTAGTTCCAGATACAGATAATACTTTTGTTAAGTTTGGTCCTTTCACTGATGTTAAGAAGATAATTTCATCTAAGATATTCTATCCTACATTCATCACTGGACTATCAGGTAATGGTAAGACATTTGGTGTAGAGCAAGCATGTGCACAGTTGAAGAGAGAACTTATCAGAGTGAACATCACTATTGAAACAGATGAAGATGATTTGATTGGTGGATTTCGTCTTGTAAATGGTGCTACAGTTTGGCACAATGGTCCTGTTATTGAAGCACTTAACAGAGGTGCTATCTTACTTCTTGATGAGATTGATCTAGCATCAAACAAGATACTATGTCTTCAATCTATACTTGAAGGTAAAGGAGTTTTCCTTAAGAAGATTGGAAAGTTTATCAAACCAGCAAAGGGATTCAATATTATTGCAACTGCAAACACTAAAGGTAAAGGTTCAGATGATGGTAGATTTATTGGAACTAATGTTCTTAATGAAGCATTCCTTGAGAGATTCCCAGTAACCTTTGAGCAAGAGTATCCAGCACCTGCTGTTGAGAACAAGATACTGACAGCAGTTGCTAAGAATCTTGGTGTTGATGATGCTGACTTCTGTAAGAGACTTGTTGATTGGGGTGACATCATTCGTAAGACATTCTATGATGGTGGTGTTGAGGATATCATCAGTACAAGAAGATTAGTTCACATAGTTCGTGCATACTCCATATTCAACAACAAAGCAAAAGCAATCCAAGTTTGTGTAAACAGATTTGATGATGAGACTAAGCAATCATTCTTAGAGTTGTATGATAAGGTTGATGCTGACTTTGAGATGCCAAATGAAGATAACTGATCATATAGGAATTTTTGAAAAAGGACTGCCTCTCAGTACATGTGAGGCAGTTATTCAATCTTTCAATTTATGGGAAGGGCAGAGAGAGTTTATTGCAGAGGCATTTAAAGATGGTGAAAATCAATTTAAAGATGGCAACTTTTCTAGAAGTGATACTCAACTTTGTTTAGAAGTAGTAGACTTAGATCTGTATCAAACTCTTAATGGTTTTGTTAGAAAAGCATTTGATCAATACACTTCAGTATACTCTGGAATACTTCAAAACAATGATCCTGTTTCTACTTGGACTACTAAAGTTCAAAAAACTAAAGCAGGTGGAGGATATCATCAGTGGCATTGTGAAAATGGTCAGTTTCTTTACAGAGATAGAGTTCTTGCATGGATGGTTTATCTGAATACTGTTCCTTCTCAAAGTGGTGGAGGTACAGATTTCTTACATCAAAAGTTAACCTTACAACCAGAAGCAGGTACTATTGTTTTATGGCCAGCATCTTATACTCATGTTCATAGAGGAGGATTTTTGACAGGCAATGTTGACAAATATATTGCTACTGGTTGGTTTATCAGAGAACCTACTTGACTCAAGAACTGATTCTTGATATACTGGAGGAACATACAAAGTATTATGTCTAAAGATATAAATTTAGATTGGATTGAAAAGAGTGGAGGTTTTGAGTGGACTCCTGGTTCACCTTGGCCACCAGAGGTTCCTGATGAGGAAGCATGTAATGGTGATGATTATCAACACTCTAAGTATTATTATGATTACACTAGAAATGACCCTGACAGAGAAAACCCATTTACTGAGGCATTTGATCATCTAATGGCAGAATCAGTAACAGGAAAAACACCTTGGATATATGAATCACCTGATGGTGGTGATACCATTTATAGGTATGAAAGAGGAACAGATCCTCTAAAAAGAGAACTTTACAAATCACCAGATACTTCTAAAAAGTATCAAGAAGATATAGGTTTAAAAGATCTTGGAGAATATGTTGACTCAACATATGAAGGGCATTATACTTCTAATGATAATAATGTTCAAACACTTGATATCATTGAATCTGTTGGAGATGCAAAGTCATTCTGTAGATCTAATGCAATCAAATATTTAACTAGATATGAGAAGAAAGGACAGGCAAAGCGTGATATACTAAAAGCAGCACATTATTGTTTATTACTTTACTATTTTGATGGACACACTAACTGATATGAAACTATCTGACAAAACAATTAAGTTACTAAAAAACTTTTCATCTATTAATCAATCTATTCTTTTTAAAGAGGGTAGTAAGTTGCGTACTATAAGTGTTATGAAAAACATTTTAGCAGAAGCAACTGTAGATGAAGAGTTCCCAAAAGATTTTGGAATATATGATTTAGTCCAGTTCTTAAATGGATTGGATCTACATGAAACTCCTGAGTTAGATTTTACTAGAGATGAGCATGTAGTTATCAGAGAAGGTAAGATGAGATCTAAGTATTTCTTTGCTGATCCATCAGTGATTATATCACCACCAGACAAACCACTTTCATTACCAACACAAGATGTTTGTTTTATTCTTAGGAGTCAGCAACTAGAGAAACTAAAGAAAGCATCATATGTTTATGCTTTACCTGATATCTCTGCTATTGGAGAAGATGGTGTTGTTAAACTAGTTGCAAGAGATAAGAAGAATAATACATCAAATGATTTCTCAATTGTAGTTGGTGAAACAGATAAGAAGTTTACATTTAACTTTAAAGAAGAAAACTTGAAGATTATACCTGGTACATATAATGTTGTCGTCTCTTCAAAACTTTTATCTAAGTTTACAAGTGAAGATTATGACTTAACTTACTACATAGCATTAGAACCTGATTCTACTTTTGAATAATGAAACTTTTACTTGCATCACTTATAGCACTCACACCTGTTTCAGCAAGTGCTGATGATGTTATTCAGTGGGAAACAACTAGCAAAACTTGCTATAGAGAAACATATACAGAAGAGTATATACCTGGTGATAAGAATAATCCTGGTTATGTAAGGACATACACAGAACTAATTGAATATCCTTGCAAGGATGATGTTGCAACTGATCGTGTTCTTAAAAGGGAAACTGTGGTTGAGTATGATGATAATGATTGTACTGATGGTAAAGTTGCTGGTGCAATATTAGGTGGTGGACTTGGTGCTGCTATGTCCAAAGGAGATGGACGTTGGTGGGCAATTCCAATAGGTGCAGTTGTAGGTAGTAAGATTGGGTGTGATGCTGCTGGAGGTTAACTCATGAATAACATAGGATTAGAAATAGTATTTTGGACAGTGTTATCAGTATATCTGTTAGCAAAGGCAGGAGTATTTAAAAAGTCTAATAAGAAAAGTTATTCTAGAAAGAAAAGAAAGAAATGAGATGTGCTAGTGAAAAATGGAGAGAAATATTTGTTGTAAATGAATTGTCATTTGAAATATTAAATGATTCTCGCACATCATCTAAAGATATACCAATGTATATTGCTAGAAATGTTCTTAAATATCCAGAACAAATTAAAGAGTTCATGGAAAATGGTTATTGGTGGACAAATTTTGAACTTGAAGAAGATATTAGACCTGGAGTTACTTTTGATTTTGGTGCGCATAAATTAAATAGAAAATATTTTGCACCATTGATTGATGAATTTGTTAAATTTTATAGAGAAACATACAGAAATTTTGAAGATGTAATTCCAATAGAATTTTATGGAAATTGTTATAGAGGGAATAAAGATTTATATACTACAATGTCATATCTTCCTCATGTTGACACTTTTCCAGGTGCTGATGAGGATATAAATCCATTAAATGATTATGCTTTTAATCTTAACTTAACAAAATCAGATAAAGTTAAAACTGCTTTTTATTCATTTAATAACAAGAGATCCATATGTAATTTTACTAAGAAAGATTATGATGATCTTGACATAGTTAGACAAAAGCATGAAAGTATAGAAGTTAAAGATTGGAAAAAAGAATTAGTAGATGAAGATTATGAAAATTTTAAGCTTGAATATATTGCAGATATAGATTATAATAGTATGGTAATATATCCCAGTCATCATTGGCATAGTGTTTACATGAAAGAAGATTGGTTTACTGATATAGATAGAATAACCTTTACTGGATTTTTTGAAACCATTGTGTCAGAGGTCAAAAAAACAAAGAAATTAGGATTTGGTTAAAGATGAAATGCACTAGTGAAAAATGGGCAGAAGTGTTTGTTTTAAATGATATAAAATTTGAAGAAATGCCTGGATCATACAAATCAAAATATAAAGATATACCAATATACATCGCTAAAAATGTTCTTAAATATCCAGAGCAGGTTAGAGAGTTCATGGAAAATGGTTATTGGTGGAAGAATGGTGGTGCACAAATGATGTCAGAGGGTTGTACTAGACCAGGTAAATCTTTTAATTTTGGTTATGCTCTTGAGGTTTATTTTTCTCCATTACTTGATGTACTTCAAAAATTTTATGATATAGATGAAGTAGTACCAATAGAAATGTATGGGAATTGTTATAATAGTGATATGGATTTATATAATATAGTATCTGCCTTTCCTCATGTTGATACTTATCCAGGTGATAATCAAAATGAAAATCCATTAAATGATTATGCTTTTAATCTCAACCTAACAAAATCAGATAAAGTTAAAACTGGTTTTTATTCATTCAATAATAAAAAATCAGTGTGTCATTTTACTAGAAATGATTATAATGATCTTAAAAGTTGTTGGGTAAAACAAAAGCAAATTATAAAAGATAAAAAATGGTTTTTTATGGAGGATAATTTTGAAAATTATAAAATGGAATATGTTGCAGATATTGACTATAACAGTATGATACTATATCCTAGCCATTATTGGCATAATGCTTATATGAAAGAAGATTGGTTTACTGACACAGATAGAATAACTCTCACTGGATTTTTTGAACTTTCTAATTAATGATTATACCACATCTCACATTAGATCCTGATTACACCTTTGGTGTATCAATTGCAGTGATCACAATTATATTAGCAGGTTATGGTGTTTATAAAGGATTTTTTGCTAATGATGGATTAACAGATCCTTGGGATGATCATGATGACTAATTTAATTGAAAAGAATGATCCTAGATATTTTTCACAAACAAGTGATAAACTCTATGATAGACATCACTACAAGATAGTTTCTTCAAGTAAAACTTTTATTGTAGAATCTTGGCAAGAGGTTCAAGAGTGGTGGTGGAATAATTGTAATTCATTAAATTTTGATGCAGTTGTACATGTCCTTGATAAACCAAAAAGTAAACCAAAAGGATTTTAATATGCAGACAGAAAAAAAATTAATATTTCCTACATTAATTACAAGAGGTAATCGTATAGTAGATCAGGCAGAAAAAAATAATTGGTTTTCTGCCTATCTAGAATATTCTAATTCTGAAGGTCAATCAATGGACTTTCTTGGATTTAATTTAGTCCATAGGGATGTAAGATTTTTTAAAGCATTTTCTTATATTGCAGATGTGCTTAGAGATCATCTATTATCATTATCTGTAGATATAAATAAAATTTCTATTTACATGACAAAAGCATGGTTTAATGTGTCAACTCTTAATTATCAACATTTACATGATCATGCAGATGCACATTTTTCAATGACTTATTATCCACATATTGCTAAAGGACTTGATGAAAAAGAATTAATTTTTCATGATATAAGTGAAACTAGAAATTCACCATATAAAAATTTTTTAGAAAATATTATTACAGAAGATACAGATATAAATGGATGTGAGCATATTTTTAATCCTAAAGAGGGAGATATATTTGTTTTTCCTGGATATCTATCACATGAAGTTGGAAACCCTGATGATGATATTCCCAATCATGTAGTAGATAATCTTCAATGGAGTGCACAGAAATTTAAAACATATGAACAATTACAACACTCTCGTTTTTGTGTGGGGTGTGATGCTATAATAACAAGAAGAGATACAGAAAGTTATGAAAACCTACTGTTACCAGTAGAAATGTGGAAAAAATATTAATTATGAAAAGATATACAAGATATTATGACATCTATGAGGAAAGACCTTATAAAGGATATATGAGGGGTAATCTAGAAAACAAAATTAGTATGACAGTACTGTGGGTTTATCTAGTTATATTTGGACTCATGTTTACTAGAGGTCTTATTTTATTTTTAAATAGATGAAACATATATTATTTGACTTAATAGATTGTCCATCTGATCTCTTGGATGATGAAAGATTTGTTCGTAATAATTTATTTCATGCATCTATATTATCTAATTCAGAAATTATTAAAATTGATTTTCATAAGTTTCATCCTCAAGGTGTAACTGGATATGCATTGCTTGCTGATAGTCATTTAAGTATTCATACTTGGCCAGAAAAAGGTGTTGCAAAATGTGACATTTTTACTTGTAGTGCTAACTCTACACCAGAAAAAGCAGTAGAATATTTAGTAGAGGCTTTCAAAGCTGCTAAATCTACTTCTCAAGAATATGAAAGAATTTGATTATGGACTTGATTACAAAACCATTGATTTTACAATTGAGGAAAATCGCAAACTTTATCGCATTGGAAGGGGGGAACAAGGAGTGTTACTGGTACGCCCTTACACTAACAATATATGCGCTCATTGGAGATTTGTAAATGAAACTACTGCTCGCAAATCTGCTGATAAAATCTACTCCATGTTTTGTGAATATAAGAAGCAACAGGATTTCATTGGAATGGATATGGCAAGGAAGTTTCTTGAGATGGGATTTACTCGCGCCCGTAGGTATGCAAATCATCCTAGTGGAAAGAAGTACGCTAGAGATGGTTCCATATCACCGCAGTCGCCAACCGCACTACACTGTGAAAAGTCCCGTGCTGCAACTGTTTTCAAAAAAGTAAGAGATAGGGCTGCATATGATGAGAAGTATGTTATAATGAGAAAAGAATGGAGGGCATCTGAATGAAATGTTGGCATTGTAATACTGAACTCATCTGGGGAGGAGATCATGATCTTGAAGATAATGAGGAGTATGATTTTGTTACAAATTTATCATGTCCAAAATGCAATGCATATGTTGAGGTGTATCACCCAAAGGAGGATCAATGAACATATTTGTAACTGATCCTGATCCAGTAAAATCTGCACAGGTATTACCTGACAAACATATTGTCAAGATGCCATTAGAAACATGTCAAATGCTTGCTATTGTTGCATCTGAAGAATGGGGTCATGCTTTTGGTAAATTGCCTAAATTAGATGGCACACCATATAAAACAGAGAAAGGTGCTTTTAGAAACCACCCTTGCACTGTCTGGGCACAAAATAATTATACATGGTTAATCATTCATGGTCTTGCTTTATGTGCAGAATATACACATAGGTATGGTAAAGTTCATAGTTGCCAACATACCATAGAACATGCTAAGATGATATTTCCTGACTGGTTGCCAAAACCTAAGTCTTTTACTAGAGCAATGCCTGATGGGTTTAAATATGACACAAGCATTGACACTTTTACTGCTTACAAGAATTACATTAGGAGCAAACCTTGGGTTGCATCTAATTATCTTCGTGACCCATCCAGAAAACCAAATTGGTTATGATTAATGAGTGATTTTATATGGGTTGAAAAATACAGACCCAAAAAGATTGAAGAATGTATTCTACCACAAGGTATCAAGGATACCTTTTTGCAGTTTCTAAAGAAAGGAGAAATTCCTAATCTCTTACTATCAGGTCCTGCAGGTTGTGGTAAGACTACAGTAGCAAAAGCATTATGCCATGAATTAGGTGTAGATTATTATGTTATTAATGGATCTGATGAAGGAAGATTTTTAGACACAGTTAGAAACAATGCCAAGAACTTCGCATCTACAGTCTCTCTTACAAGTGACTCAAAACATAAAGTCATCATCATTGATGAAGCAGACAATACCACTTCCGATGTACAGCTCCTTCTCAGAGCGTCTATTGAGGAGTTCTCCAAAAATTGTAGATTCATATTCACTTGCAATTACAAAAATAAAATCATTGAACCCTTGCATTCTAGATGTGCTGTGGTTGAGTTTGGTATTAAAGGAAAGCATAAACAAGAAATTGCAGTAGCATTTTTTAATAGACTTGTTACTATTCTAGAAGAAGAAAGAATTGATGCTGATAAGAAAGTTCTAGCAGAGTTAATTAATAAACATTTTCCTGATTGGAGGAGAGTATTAAATGAGTGTCAGAGATACTCAGTTGGGGGTAAAATAGACAGTGGTATTCTAGCAACTTTTAGTGAGGTAAAAACTAATGAACTTGTAAAGAATTTAAAAAGTAAAAACTTTCCTGAGGTTCGTAAATGGTGTGTAGATAATTTAGATAATGATCCTACTGTTTTATTGCGTCACATTTATGATAACCTTTATACTACTTTAGTACCTGCCTCTATACCTGCTGCTGTTCTTGTTATTGCTAAGTATCAATATCAAGTTGCCTTTGTAGCAGATCAAGAAATAAATCTTTTGGCATGTCTAACAGAAATTATGGTGGAGTGTGAATTTAAATGACTTATAATCAAATCTGTTTAACACTCTTAGTGATACTGTCCTTTCTGAATTATTTAAAATGAATATATTTGGACTTTTGGGCATTTTTCTGCTATTATCAGGTATAGGTTCTGGATACCTTGCTTATGTTGGTATTATGGAGATCATGAAATGAAAACAAACTTAAAATTAAGTAAACAAAGACACCAAGTGAAATCAAGATGGTATTATATATTTTGGGGGTCTGCTACATTATCTGTATTTGTAGGTCAATTATATGTTGGAAGTGGATATCGTCAGATGTCAGAATCATTTAACAGAATGTTAGATGAACCAATAACTATCATAGAAGAAAAATTTGAATCACCTATGATTATTCCTAGATATGATACCCCTAGTCAACAACCAATTGGAATTCTCTACTAATGTTTAACTTATTTTTATCTTGTCCACCAGTTTATCATCTACCTGGCACTTGGACTAAATGTGAACAACCATTGATTCCTCATGGAAATTTACAAGGATTAACTGGTGATAATTTACTTATTGGTGCAGTTGTTTTAGCTGTATTCTCAGCAGTTCTTTATGGAATACATGTTACCTTAGGTGATGAAAAGTAAATCATTAAAAACACCTCTTCGTTATCCTGGTGGTAAGTCTCGTGCTTGCACAAAGATAGAATCTTACTTTCCAGATTTGAGTAAGTATAAAGAATATCGTGAACCTTTTTTAGGTGGTGGTAGTGTAGCATTATATGTAACTCAAAAGTTTCCTCATTTAAAAGTATGGGTAAGTGATTTATATGAACCACTAGTAAACTTTTGGCAAGTTCTTCAATGGGAAGGAAATACATTATCTACTGCCCTTATTAATTTAAAAAACAAATATCCAGATCAGGAAAGTGCTAGAAGTCTTTTTACTGATGCAAAGGAATTAGTAAATGATCAAGAGTATGCTACTATTGATCGTGCCATTGCATTTTATGTTGTAAATAAATGTTCCTTCAGTGGATTGACTGAATCATCTTCATTTTCTAAACAAGCATCTGATGCTAATTTTACAATCAGAGGTTTGGAAAAATTACCAGAATATTCTAAACTAATATCTAACTGGAATATCAGTAAAAACTCTTATGAGATTTTACTAAATGATCAAGATGATGTATTCTTATACATGGATCCACCTTATGAAATCAAACACAATTTGTATGGTAAGAAAGGTAAACTTCATAAACAATTTGACCATGATGATTTTGCTTCTGATTGTAACTCAAGTCAAATGAATATGCTTGTAAGTTATAACTCAGATCAATTAGTTAAAGATAGATTTCAATCTTCTAAATGGAATGCAGGTGAATTTGATTTAACATATACTATGAGATCTGTTGGAACTTATATGAGAGATCAGAAAGATAGAAAGGAACTTATGCTTTTTAATTATGACATATGAATTGAAGGATTGGTTAAACTCAATAAATCTTACAAAAGAAAATTTATTAGAGACAGATCCTACATCTAAAAAAAGTTATTCACCATACATTATCAATCGTTGTTTGTCAGGACATCTAGATTGTGTTCTGTTTGTTAATGAAATGAACAAATATCACTTCCTGGATAAAGACCTTCAATATTCTTTTTATCTAAATACTGTGAGGAAAAGAAAGCGATTTTCCCCTTGGCTTAGGAGGGATAAGATTGAAGATTTGGATTATGTTAAACAATACTATGGTTATAGTAATGAGAAAGCATTACAAGTCTTGAAGATTTTATCAAATGAGCAAATAAACTTTATTAAACAACGACTTGAAATTGGTGGTAAAAAATGACTCAAAGTATTGAACCTCAGGTTAATTGGTCTCAAGATAAAATGATTGAGGTCAAACTGAATGAACCAGATGACTTTCTTAAGGTAAGAGAAACTCTAACAAGAATTGGAGTTGCGTCAAGAAAAGAAAAAAAACTTTACCAAAGTTGTCATATTTTACATAAACAAGGTAAATACTTCATAGTACATTTTAAGGAGTTATTTGCTTTAGATGGAAAGTTCGCTAACCTTACTATTAATGATGTTCAGCGTAGGAATCGTATTACTCGTCTCCTTTCTGACTGGGGTCTCATTAGTATTTTAAAAGAAGAATCAATACAAGATATAGCACCATTAAATCAAATTAAGGTTTTACCTTATAAAGAAAAGCATGAATGGAAGTTGGAACAGAAATATAATATAGGAAAGAAGAATAAAGTAGAGGAAACAGTATCATAAAGTACAGTTCTCCACCTTACCTTTTAGAGTGGTTCTTGTATAATTAGTAGTGTGAATGCTTAACAGGTTCACATTCTAAAATACTCGCTTTTAAAGGAGACACAATTATGGACAACCCTTTTGGTCTACAAAGATATGGTACTGCTGATCTTGAATCCTTGATGGATAGGATTTCTAGAAACAGTATTGGTCTAGACACTTACTTTGAAAATATTTTCAATGTAACTAATCAGGTAAATTATCCACCTTACAATATTGTTCATGTAAACAATGTAGAATCTAGATTAGAGATTGCTCTAGCTGGATTTAAGAAAAAAGAAATTAAAGTTTACACAGAATATGGTAAGTTAGTGGTAGAAGGAACTAAAGCAACCAAGGAAGAAGAGGAATATCTTCACAGAGGTCTTGCATCAAGATCATTTAGAAGAGAATGGTCTCTTTCTGATGATATAGAAGTAAAAGATGTTACTTTTGCAGATGGACTATTAACTGCCAAATTAGGTAAGATAATTCCAGAGCATCATGCCAGAAAAGACTATCTTTAATAACTAGGGGGTGACAACCCCCTTTTTTTATGCTAAAATATTATTAACTGTTTAAAAACATGACAATAAAACTTGCATTACTGAAATCAGGAGAAGAAGTCATTTCAGATATGGATGAGATGATAACTGATAAACAAGCAGTGGTTGGATATTACTTTACAAATCCCTGTAGAGCAATGCTTACAACACCTGATGTTTCTGCTTCAGAGAGTCAATCTTCAGACAGACAACCAGTATCAATTAAATTAATACCTTGGTTTCCTCTTGCTAAAGAAGATAAGATACCTGTAGTAGCAGATTGGGTTATCAGTATAGTAGAACCTCAACCAAAACTTAAAGAACTATATACAAAAGCATCTGAAGATTATGAAAAAAGAAAATCTCAAAGTACTAGTCTTAGTGACACAGGAAATGATAGTGACACAAGTGGAGGAAGTCCAGAGTGAATTAGGAGGTCCTGATTGTAAGTTAACAGAACCTTTTGTTTATGATCAGGAGAATGAAACCCTCTCTCCTTGGTTATTAAATGTAACCACTCAAAATACCTTTATGCTTTCATCTGATAAGATATTGACTTTAGTTGACCCTAATAGTAAAATAGTAAAGAAATATGAGAGTGTGATAGAAGAATGAGGTTTTATACCAATGTTCAAATGATTGGTAACAATTTCTTGGTTCGTGAAGTTGTAAATGGCAAGAGAGAAATATACAAAGAAGAATATTCCCCTACATTATTTGTTAAATCAAATAAGAAGACAAAGTACAAAACACTTGATGGTGAGAGTGTTGAACCAGTTAAACCTGGCACTGTAAGAGACTGCAGAGAGTTTTTTAAGAAGTATGATAATGTAGATGGATTTAAGATATTTGGTAATAACAGATATGTTTTTCAATACTTGTCTGATAAG
>Ga0209359_10000259_pt1 | contig 12741 bp, 14 predicted proteins | sample MarorgKNORR_S2LV_FD_188224 | JGI IMG/M metagenome (GOLD analysis project Ga0209359, IMG submission 188224) | Marine microbial communities from the Southern Atlantic Ocean, analyzing organic carbon cycling - Surface_A/KNORR_S2/LV (SPAdes) (version 2) | ecosystem: Environmental > Aquatic > Marine... | reverse complement strand
ATAGCTAAAAGAATTCTTAGTGATAAAAAAGAGAAGTGGTGGACTTGCAAAGAATTTTATTTTGAGTGCGACAATTTAAGAGATAAATTTACTAATGAAAATGATGAGAAAAATCTTAAATTTTTAGACCAGCTTAATAATTTTGTGATGTCAATTGAGAAGAAATATCAAAATGTTTAATGTGGATAAAATAAATTTTAATCATTTTGAGCTTGAATATAAATCTAATCTTTATATATAAACAATATGGCTACAGTAAATGTAACAGACGAAAACTTTGAAGCTGAAGTAATTAAAGCTGGTAAACCAGTTATAGTTGATTTCTGGGCAGAGTGGTGTGGACCTTGTAAACAAATCGGACCAATCTTAGAGGAAATTTCTAACGAGATGTCAGATGTTGTAATTGCAAAACATAATATCGATAATGAACCTAACACTCCAACAAAATACGGAATCCGGGGTATACCAACTATGCTCCTATTTTCTGGTGGAGAATTAAAGGCAACAAAAGTTGGAGCCACTACTAAATCTAATATTGTTTCTTGGATTAAAGAAAATACTTAATTTAAATTTAGAACTTCCCCAATTAGATAAAGCGATCCAGTCACCAAGGTGATAGCATTTATATCTTTTGAGTTTGAATGAATTGCACCATCGATACTATCTGATATTTTTAACTTAAAATTGAGATTACTTATTTTTTTTTTTAATTCATTTTTAGAAATTCCTCCATCCTGATTAGGAATATCAATTATAGTAACTGAATTTACTAGACCCTCAAAAGATTTCATAAATTTTTGATGTTCTTTATCTTTCATCATAGCTACAATGAGATTAACTTTTTGATTTTGGTTTTTAATCCAGTTCGCAATAACATAACTGCTTGAAATATTATGGCCTCCATCAACTACTAATCTATTATTACCCGCAATCTTTTTGAGTTTTCCTGACTTAATTTCCTGTAATCTGCCTTTAAGAGAGATATTTTGAATACCAGATTTGATATCCTGATCTTTTACGTTAAATATTTTTCTAGATGCTGCAATTGAAGTGCTAATGTTGTAAAGTTGATGATCTCCTAGAATATTCGGTTCAGGTAGTATCAATTCACCCATGTCATCTTGGTATTGAATGAAGCTATTATCTGATCTTGAAATATTGAAGTTTTTACCAAAAAAATATTTATTAGATGTATTTTGTTTCAAAGACTCTTCTACTTTTTTACCTATCTCATTAGTGACCTGTTTGTTAACAAAAATATTAGAATTTAAAAGCTTACTAGTTTTTTCATAAATAACTCCCTCAATACTTTTATTTTCTAACCACTGAAAATGATCATTATGTATCACACCTATTAATGTCATTAAATTTTTTTTAAAAACATTAGTGCTATCGAATTGAAAAAATAAGCCAGCTTCGATTATATTGATATTATTTTTGAAGCTTTCTGCATATTTTAAAAAGGCACATGTAAGTATTTCAAAAACAGTTGCATTATCATCTCCTAAGACTTTTTCTGTATCCTCTAACAATTTAAAAAGATTTTCCTCATCAATTTCATTATCATTAAATACAAAGCGTTCTGTATAAGATTGTAGGTGCGGAGAGGTATACATATTACACTTTAATCCAGCTTGATTAAGGATTGCTTTTAGACTGTATGACATACTAGCCTTAGCATTTGTTCCTACTACAGTAACTATATTATTAAGTTTGTCTTGAGGGTTTCCAAGTTTTTTTAAAAGATTAAAAGTTCGACCCAGGGATAGGTCTAGTTTCTTTTTATGATGCTTCTCTAGTTCCGATATTAAATTCTGGAGTTTGTTCATTATTCTCTGAATTTACTTCAGAATTTTTCTTTAGCAATATAGATAATACCTTACCAATTTTTTTAGATAAATCTTTACGGGGTATTATGTTATCTACAAAACCACAATCGAGAACATGTTCTGCTTTTTGAAAATTTTCAGGCAATTCCTCTTTCACCGTTCCCTCTATAACTCTTCTTCCTGCAAATGCGATCAAGGCTCCAGGCTCAGATATTTGAATGTCCCCAAGCATCGCAAAAGAAGCAGTAATTCCTCCAGCAGTTGGATCTGTTAAACATACTATATAAGGCAACTTATTTTCTTTAAGTTCATTAATTGCCATAGTTGTTCTCGTCATTTGTGCAAGAGCTAAGGGACTTTCATGCATTCTTTGACCACCACCACAAGTAAAAATTATGAAAGGTTTTTTTTCTTCTATGGCTTTTTGAATACCAAAAATAATTGCTTCACCTTCACTTGTTGCTATCGAACCACCCATGAAAGCAAAATTGATTGCTCCGACTATTACATCTATATTCTCAACCTTACCTTTAGCGATCATAACTGCACAATCCTGGTTAGTTTTTTTTCTGGCAGCATTTAACTTCTTAATATATGGAGAAGAATCTTCAAATTCCAAAGGATCATCCGCAGGTATTGGGGTTTTTAATATTTCATAGTTATTTTTTCCAAAAAAAAGATCAAATCTTTGGTTAGAACTGATTCTAAAATGTTTCCCACATGGACCCGGACATACCCACAAATTATCCTCCAGATCTTTTTTTAAAATTGGACCTTTACAGCAAGATGCCCAATCACTGTTTTCTATATCAGTCTTTGATGGTCTTTTTTTTAAGAATTGCTTTATCTTTTCACCAAATCTAAGAGTTTTTTTTAACCAATTCATATAATTTTTTTTTTTAATTTTCTTAATAATCTACTTACATTTGTGACAGGATTTTGTCTATGTTTTAAACTTCTTGTAATTTCTCGGCAAATAGCGCTACCTACAACTAGGCCATCCGCTGATCTTAGATTTGAAATAGTTTTTTCGGTAATACCAAAACCTATAACAACATTTTTTGAAGGCTTAATTCTTTTTATAATATTATAATTTTTAATAATTTTCTTAGTACTATATTTTAAGGCAGATCCTGTAGTCGATATAGTTGAAATCATGTAAATCATTTCATGTGAACTTCTTATTATTTCTCTCATTCTTTTTACCGTTGTCGTCGGGGCTATTAGTTGAATAAAACAAATGGAATTTTTTTTACATAATTTGGCAAAATTTTTATTATCAGGAAATGAGAGATCAACGACAATTAATCCATCAACACCAGACATTTTACATTTTTCAATAAATTTTTTTTCTCCATAATTAAATATCATTTGGTAGTAACCCATCAATATTATTGGTTTAGAAGGTTTTGTTTTCTTAAATTTTTTAACAAGATTAAAAATATCATTTAATCGAATGCCATTTTGTAAAGCTCTGTAAGAGCTATTTTGAATATCCTTACCATCAGCTGTTGGACAATTGTGAGGTATTCCCCATTCCGCAATATCCAAATCCTTTGATATTGAATTTAGTATTTGTAAAGATTTATCCTTCGTATTATCACCACAAACTGTGTAGGATATTAGCGCAGGTCTATTTTCTTTTTTTGCAATTTTAAAGGCATTATTAATAGAGTTTTTCATTTTGGATAGTATCCTAATTGTTCAATGTAAATTTTTTTATCTTTGTAACCTTTTCCACAATTGTTGACCACCAGTACATCACTCTTTTTCAACTTTGGAGCCAAACGAATGCATTCACTCCATGCATGTGCTGGTTCCAAACTTGGTCTTATATCTTCTAATTTAGTAATTAATTTGAAAGCAGCTAATGCTTCTTTATCTGAGGCATTAGTGTATCGGGCTCTTCCAGAGTCTTTTAACAATCCATGTAAGGGACTTGAGCCAGGATAATCTAAACCTGCACTAAGTGAATGAGTTTCTGCTATTTGGCCTTCTTTATCAGTTAAACAATATTGTGCTGCTCCATGTAAAATAGCAACTTTTGCGTTTGTTGATAAAGGCGCAGCATACTTTGCTTCAACGCCAATTAGCTCAACATGTTTTTTGTCGTAATCTATAAACTCATTCCAAAATCCTAGCGCGCTACTTCCCCCACCTATTACATTAATTAATTTTAGTTTTGGGATTTCACCAAACTCTTTAATTAACTGTTTTTTTAATTCTCTTGAGATTTGAGAAGTTGACCATGCACAAATCTTTAAAAAAATGTTACAGCCAATTGCTGAGCCTACAGCGAGATGTGTGTTATCACAGTTTGAAACATAGTGGCGCATGCACTCAGAAACGGCATCGACCAAGGTTTTTGATCCTGAGTCAACAGGAACAACTTCAGCCCCTGCATCACGCATAAATTTTACATTTGGTGCTTGTCTAGAAATATCTTTTGTTCCCATAAAAATTTTGCATTTTAGGTTCATTTTTTTTGCTGCCATTGCAAGATTTTTTCCAAACATTCCGGCACCTGTATCACCCGCTATGTAGCGTTTACCACTTTCTTTACAAATTAGTGCGTTAACAACGCTATGATATGCCTTATGCGCATCACCATTGATAGCTGACACGTCTTTACACCAAATTTGAGCTCCACCTAAATATCTAGTTAAATTTTCTAATTTAAAAAAGGGTGTTTCCCCTCCAAGATAATGTTTAAAATAATGATCTCTTTTTTTAAGAAATTTTCTATCTTTTCTTAATTTTTCAAAAAGTTTTGACAAATCCTCAATTGGTTTTCGCATTGTTTCTGCACAATAGTTCCCACCAAATTTATTTCCATAAAATCCAAACTTGTCGTGTTGGTCAATAAGAGGAATTTTTTTCTTCAATTTAATCATTTAATTTTTTTACATTGTCTAAGAAAATTTTTACTTTAGAAATATCTTTTAATCCAGTTGTCTCTACACCCCCAGATATATCAATATAATTACAAATTTTCATAAACTTATCAAGATTATCATTGTGTTTAATATTTCCAGCAATCATGCTATTAACACTAGCTGGCACATTTTCCATTAAAGAGTGGTCAAATTCTAATGATTTTTCATATCCCTTACTGTCAAATAATATTATATCAGAACAATCCTCATATTTCTTATATTTAAGAATATCGTTTTTAGTCTCGACAGTAATTGCAGAAATTATCTTTTTGTTATATTTCTTTTTTATTGATTTTATTTCATCAGGTGTGCAATCATAAATTTGAAAATATTCAAAATTTAGTTTTTGCATTTCATTTAATATAAATTCATCTGGTTTTACTAGAACAGATACGAATTGGGAGTTTTGATTGTCAACTTTGAGAAGCCTCTGAAGAGAATTTATATCAACAAATCTTTTAGATTTTGGATAATTACAAATAAAACCAATCAATTCTGGAGGATATTTATAGTTGATCAAAAAATTTAATGTTTCACTGTCCTTGACACCACAAATCTTAGATTGCATCAGTCCTCTAAAATTTCCAATAAATTCTTAATATTCTTTTTAATATTTCCTCTTGTTATTGATCTACCAATTACCAACCAGTCGCATCCTGCGGTAAAAGCATCTTTAGGTTTCATGATTCTTTTTTGATCAGTTTTTGTATTCTGCATTTTAATTCCAGGTGTAATTATCTCTTTTTTAAATACACTTTTAACAGATCTTATTTCATGACCACTACAGACTATTGCATCTAATTTTGCTTTCTTTGCAAGCTTGGCTTGATGTCTAACCAGCTCATTTACCTTTTTATTATAACCAATTTCTTTAAGATCTTTATCATTTAATGAGGTCAAAGTTGTTACACCAACAATTTTTATATTTTTGCTTTCTTTCTTTAAAGCTTTTAAGGCACTTAAACCTGAGCTAAGATGAACAGTTAAATAAGAGATCTTTAAATTTTTCAATGACTTCAAAGCTGATTTTACTGTATTTGGAATATCATTAAGTTTTAAATCTAAGAAAATTGTTTGATTTTTTAATCTTGAAATAAATTTTCTACCCTCTTTTGAATAAAAAAACTCAAGACCGAACTTATAACCGACTTTGATTTTATTTGTTTGAGTGTTTCTTATTATTTTTTTTGCTTTAAAGGCTTTATTTGTATCAATGGCGATAAATATTTTTTTTTTATTCATCATTTATCTCATTAAATAGATCTTTTGACATTTTGAAACTAATACTTTTTTTTTCATCAACTATTACTTTCTCCCCAGTTTTTGGATTCCTTGAAGTTTTTTTCTTTTGGTTTTTGGTAGAAAAAACACCCCATCCCCGAAGCTCAACTCTCTCATTATTCTTAAGAGCTAATTTGACTTCATTAATAAATATGTCAAAAAATTTCTCTAAATCTTTTTTTAGTAAATTAGGGTATGTTTTTGATAGTTGTCTAACCAATTCTGACTTAGTTATCGGCAATTTATTTTTTTACCTATTTTTTTTCTTTGTCCTTTTTCTTTAGCTTATCAGATAAAGTTGAAAAAGGTAGGTTTTTTCCTGACAAAGGAGAGCTGAACTTTGTTACAGCTTCTTTATTTTGGATTTCTTCAAGAAGTTTAATACTTAAGGACACTTTTCTTTTCTCTAAATTTAGTTCTGCTATCGCTGAGTCTATACGCTCCCCCCCAACAAATCGTGATGGTCGCGCATCACTTGCACTTACTGCAATTTGGGATTTTTTTATTAAAATGTTAATTTCACAACCCTCTGGCTGAACAATTAAACCTTTATTGTCAGACGATACAATTTTTACAGTTATCGTATCATTTATCTTTTTATCTTTGAAATAATCAAAAGGATCTTTTTGAGTTTGTTTTAAACCAACTCTTACCTTTTGTTGGTCCTCTTTAATTTCCAGAATTTTTACTTTTATTTTTTCTCCGATCTTATAATTTTTTAACTCAGTCTCGGGATCTTTTGTGTAACTAAGGTCATTACAATGTAAAAAAGCATCTATATCATAACCCTCGAGCTTTACGTAAATTGCATAGTCATTAGTACTACTTATAGAACCTTCAATAATACTTCCGACAGGATTTTTTTCATTTAATACTTTATAAGGATTATCGATTGTTAATTTATGAGATATTGCAATTCTTCTTTTTTCTCTATCAATTTCAGTAATAACACATGAAATGTTATCACCAACTTTTAATGTTTTTTTTGGAGATACATTTTTTCTTGTCCAACTAATTTCACTTGAATGTAATAAAGTTGTTAAACCAGGTTCTAATTCACAAAAAGCACCAAAATCCATAAGTTTAATTACTTTTACTTCATACTTTTTATTTAATTCATAGTTAGATATTTTTTCAAACGGGTCAGGCGAAAGTTGTTTTATAGAACAACCAACTTGTAATTTTTCTTTGTCTACAGAAATTACTAATAAATCATGTTTATCTCCTATTGTGAAAATTTCTTCTGGATGGTTTACTCTGGAGTAACTTATTTCTTGTAAATGAACAAGACAATCAATTTCATTGTTAACATTAAAAAAACATCCAAAAGAACTGTATCCTTTTACTATTGCATTCTTAATAACGTCTCCAACTTTATACTTTTCAATGATTTTTGCTTTATCTTCTTTTTTATTTGAAGATATTATTTGGCGACGTGATACACATGCATTTCCCCTTACTTTATCCATTTTTATCAAAGCAAATTTTTGAGGCTCGTTCATTAGATGAGAGATATCTTTTAAAGGTGTGTCAGAAATTTGTGAACCAGGACAAAACATTAAAGAACCTGTGTCCATATGTTCTACGATTACTCCACCTTTGCACTTACTTGTAATTTTTCCAATAATGGGCTCATTTTTCTCAAAAGCCTTAACTAAAATATCCCAACCTTTTATCTTCTGAGCTTTACTTGCAGAAACAACTATCTCACCGTTTCTGTCTTCAAGTCTTTCCAATAAAACTGGAATTTTGCCACCAACTGTAATTTTTTTCTCAAGCCCAATAGTTTTTAGTTCATTAATGTCAATAATGGGTTCTGATTTAAGCCCACAATCTAAAAAAACAAATTTTTCTGTTATTTTTGTAATAACTCCTTCAATTATCTTGCCTTCAACAAGACTCTGGGTTTTTGAAAATTGAGTATCTAATAACTTTTCAAACTCTTTAGATGCTTCAGTTTTAACGCTTTTAAATATTTCCATAATTTTAAAATCTCGATGTTTTAGATAAAAAACGAGAATTAATCAAGCCAGAATTAATTCAATCAAGCATAGATATTAAAGGTTTTTTTATGATTTAATATAATAGTTATGTGTCAACCTTAAATTTGTAACCTAACTTTTTTAAAATATTTAAAAAAGAAGGGAATGAGCTTCTGTATGAGCTTACATCATTTATTTTCCACTTTCCACCAAAGGTGCATGCCGCGATTACCGATGTCATGAATATTCTATGGTCTTTGAAATAATTTTTTACAATTATAGTCTTTTTTACATCAATATCGGGATTCCCATAAATTTTAATTGAGTCTTTTGTTAAGATTGTTTTAATTCCTAGTTGATTTAATAATTTTGATCCTAATTTTAATCTAGGGCTCTCTTTTTTATTAAGCTCTCCTAAATTCCTAAAGCTTGAAATACCATTTGCTTTAGCAGCAGCTAAGAAAATAATAAGGAATTCATCAATCAAATTACTATTAAGAATTGTAGGACAATTGATTTTTTTCAAAGTTGTTTGACTTTTGACAAATATATCTGCTTGTTTTTCCCCATACTTTTTTTTTACATTTTTTATTTTAATTTTGGCACCCATTTTATTTAAAATTTTTATATATCCAATTCGAGAGTGATTTACATTTACATTTTTGATTTTTAACTCACAGTTTTTTGACAAAAGTGTAAGCACTATAAAGAAAGCACATGAACTTGGGTCAGATGGAACTTTATATTTGAAAGAATTAAATAATTTTTGTCCTTTAACTTTAATCTCATCTTTATGCTTATTTTTTTTAACAATTATAGGTATACCTAGGTACTTAAAGATATTTTCAGTATGATCCCTGGATTTTTTTGCTTTAATTACTGTTTGGCCCGGTGAATTAAGAGCAGCCAACATCACAGTACTTTTGCATTGTGCAGATCCTCTGTTCTCAATATAGTGAATGGGATTTGTGAAAGCTGAGCCAACGATTTGTAAAGGTAAATTTCTTTTTCTATTAAATTTAAAACTTGCACCTACTTTTTGTAATGGCTTTATTACTCTTTCAAAATCCCTTTGAGACAAACTTTTGTCACCGATTAATTTAATGTAATAAGGTGATTTTACCAAAAGTCCTAAAATTAATCTGGCAAAAGTTCCTGAGTTTCCAGCATCTAAAACAATATTTTTTTTATATTCAAATCCATTTAGGCCCTTTCCGTAAATAGAACAATTTTTTTTATTCAAAGAAATTTTAATACCTAATTTTTTCAAACAATTAATAGAATTTATTATGTCTTCAGATAAAAGGATATTTTCTATAAAAGATTTTCCATAGGCTTGAGACCCAAGTAATAATGTTCTTATTGAAATACTTTTGTCACCATCAATTGAAATAGTTTTTTTGAAAGAATTATATTTATTATTTATAAATAATTTTTTTTCCATTAGGCTCAATTAAATTTAAATGAGTCACCAAAATAAGCTGTTTGAGCGTTTGGATTTTTTACAAGTTCTGACGGTGTTCCTTTCGCAATTACTTTGCCACCTGATAAAACAACTGCTACATCAACACAGGTCAGAAGATCTCTAGCCTGATGATCGCATATACATATAGTTATTCTATTTTCAGACTGAAGATTAACTATGATTTGTTGTAACATTTTAATTGTCATTACATCCAAAGCTGCAAAACATTCATCCAATAAAAGTAATTCTGGATCCCCGAGAAGAGCCATAGCAATAACTAATTTTTTCTTTTGACCACCTGATAAAAATTTTGCCTTTATATCTCTTATTGACTCAAGGTCAAATTTAGAAGTTAGGTAATTTATTTTTTCGATTCTGTCTCTTGGATTTTTAATAAGAATTTCACCTACTGCCTTAAGATTTTCAAATAAAGTTAGATCGTAGAAATAACCTCCATACTGCGGGACATAACCAATTTTAAATTTAGTAGTTCGGAGGAATATTGGATAATCATTTACTTTCTCTCCTCCTATGAAAATAGATCCTTTTTCAGGTGAGATTAGACCTGTAACTAGATTAAAAATTGTTGATTTTCCAACCCCATTTGGCCCAAGCATACCAAAAATTTCACCTTTGTTAATTTCAAAATTTATATTTTCTAAAATCTGCCTGTTCCCAAAGGATAATGAAACATTTTCCAATTTTAAAATTGGTTTTTTTTGTTTAAAGCTTTTAATTCTAAATTTTTTAATTATTGCCATTTTTTGGTATATTATTTATTTGAATTTTTTTATTAGAATCTTCCATAAAAATTTTTGTATTTTTATTCAATATATCTATCTCGGCCTTATCAGCTCTTAAGGATGAAATTCCGCTAAGATAACGCACATTATCATATATAGAAACTAAATTATTTTCAAAAGATAAGTCTAAAAACTCACTCTTTAAAAAATGCTCACCATAATCTACAGAGACTGAGTCATTGAACAAAGTATCAAAGCTTTTTGTGTTATATTTTGCGTAATTTGATTTTATTGAGATGAGCTCAGAATTTTGTAACAAGACAATAGCCTCTACATTTTCTAAATAAATAATATCAGGATTATTTTTATCTATATTTCCTTTTTTTGCCTCTATTTTGTATTCATTGCCTTCTTTATCTGTCGAAAGGTATTTGAGGTCCTCTATTAAACTTTCACCAGAATTTATTGCTTGAGTCATATTTCCTTTTGTATTGCTTTGGAAGCTTGATTTTTTAAAATATTTAAAAAAAAGAAATAATGAAATTATAAAAAAAACCAATATTAAAAGTAATTGTATATGTATTTTTTTTATCATTTATTGAATATTATTCTCTAAAATATTATGAATATGAATTACCCCTATAGTTTTATTTTTTTGACCTTTTTTATGTACACATAAAAAAGTAATTCTGTTTGAATTCATTAGTGATAAAGCTTTAGCTGCTAAAATATCAGCATTAATTGAAATTGGATTTTTGGTCATGACATCTTTTACTTTTAATTGTTGAAGACTTCCCTTTTTTTCACTTATGCGTCTTATTTGTCCATCGGTAATTATCCCAGTAGTTCTCTTTTTATTGTTTCTGGCTACAAGAACTCCAAGTTTTTTTTTCGAAATAAACTTTAATGCATTTTTCATGCTAGAACTTTCACTAATGAATGGTATTTTTTTTCCTGTTAGCATCAGGTCCCCTACAGATTTTAACCTAGACCCCAAACTTCCTGATGGATGAAATTTTTTGAAGTCTTTTTGACCAAATTTTTTTTGTTTCATAGTAGCTATAGCAAGTGCATCTCCTATTGCTAATTGAACAATAGTCGAAGAGGTTGGGACTATACCTCCTGGTCCTGCTTCTTTTACTTCTGGAGTTAAAATCTTAATATCAGACGCTTTGTAAAGAAGTGAATTTTTTTTTGAAACTATACCAATTAACGTAATACTCTTATTTCTATTCGCAAATTGAATTATATTTTTCAATTCAATAGATTCTCCACTATTACTTATAAGTATTAGAACATCATTAGAACTAATTTGCCCAAGATCTCCATGAGAGCAGGAACTTGCGTCTACAAAAAAAGATGGAGTGCCAACTGATGCCAAAGTAGAGGAAATTTTTTTAGCAATAATTCCAGATTTGCCAACTCCAGACAGAATAACTTTTCCTTTTTTACAATTCAATACTCTTTCAACTGCTTTCTTGAAATTCAAATCTAATGAATTTTTTAATTTATTTAATGAAACAATTTCAGTATTTATTACGTCCTTTGCTATTTTTTTATAAATATCTTTCTTCATTAATGAGACCAAATATCATCCGAAAATGATGCTAAATCTAAATCCACTCTTGTATTAATAAATTTTAAACAATCTTCGTATAGATGATACCTTTTTTCCCTTTTAAGAATTTTCGTTAAAGCATCATTAATTTTATGTAAATATAAAACATCATTTGCACAATATTTAATTTGAGCTTGAGACAGCTCACCCCCAAAATCTGAACTTTGATATTGTTTACTTATGTCAACACCAATAAACTCTTTTATTAAATCTTTAAGCCCATGTTTATCAGTGTAAGATCTTGCCAACTTTGATTGAAGTTTAGTATCCTCAATATTGTTTACATCTATCAAAAGATATTTCTTAATAAAAGTCAGGTCTGCTCTTGCGAAGTGAAAAATTTTTTTGATTGATTTATCGGACAGAATTTTTTTCAATACTGGTGCCTTGTATTCACCCCGATCAAGCTGAACTATATGGGCATCAGAATTTCCTGACGAAATTTGCACTAAACACAACTTGTCTCTTTGAAAATTCAAACCCATAAACTCACAATCAATTGCGACCCTATTGCCAACGTCAAGATCTTCTGGTAAATCTATTTTGTGAACTTTTATTTCCATAACTTGTTAATTATATATATATGAAACCAAAAAATTGTCTAATTTTTGGCGCAAGTGGTCAAATCGGAAGAAATTTGATTAGAAGTTTAACCAAAAATAATATTAAAGTAACAGCATTAACAAGAAATATTCATCAAAAAGGCTATATCCTTAAAACCCAAGCCAACCCTGGATATCTTGAAATAGTTGAGGGCAGTATTTTTGATTATGTACTAATAAAAAAATTATTCAGTAACGCTGATTTATGTGTGAATTTAGTTGGTATATTATTTGAAAAAGGAAAAAATACTTTTACCAATATTCATGTTGAATTTCCAAAAATGA
>Ga0209359_10000257_pt1 | contig 12768 bp, 28 predicted proteins | sample MarorgKNORR_S2LV_FD_188224 | JGI IMG/M metagenome (GOLD analysis project Ga0209359, IMG submission 188224) | Marine microbial communities from the Southern Atlantic Ocean, analyzing organic carbon cycling - Surface_A/KNORR_S2/LV (SPAdes) (version 2) | ecosystem: Environmental > Aquatic > Marine... | reverse complement strand
AGATGAATGATAATAACTATGCTGTAATGATTGATGGTAGAGGAACTACCAATTTTCCTGGCGGTATTGTAAGAGCAACAGTATATGATAGAACCACAACAGGATTTGGTGTAACGATTTACAACAGCATCCCCGCAGTAGAAGATCTAAGAGATGTCAACATAGCTGTGTATGGAGGTCAAGATGGAGAACCTACATTCCTCTAAATAATATTTTACCTGTGCTATAATGAGTCAAACGGTTTCTGTTGATAACATGTTTATAGTATATTCAATGAATGGATGTCCATATTGCGAGAAAGTAAAAGAGTTAATGAGGTTGACAAAACAGCAGTATGTGGTGTATACTTTAGACGAGCACTTCACTATAGAAAACTTCGAGGAAGAGTTTAATACAAGAACCTTCCCTCAAATTCTTCTCGATAACAAGAGAACAAGTCAAAGGAATCATATCGGTGGTGCTGCTGAGCTTGCTCAGTATTTTAAGGAGAATCTCTCTTCCTAAATAAAATCAATTACTGGAGGTAATGATGCTAGCTCTATCATTAACTTTTGGCATACTCCTACTTATAGGAACAGCAATCGTATCAGGTATGATTGGTTGGGTGCTAAGAGAATACATGTTCTACCATCATGATCGACACAATCAAGGGATGCCAACCCATCCAGAGATGTATGATGAAGACGGGAATCTTATCCCAACTGATCTCATCGCTCTCAGATTCGATCCTACATTAACTGAGGATGACGAAGAAGACTAACTATTGAACTTATTATGGCAAAATTACCACCGAAACCAACGGTCGCAGAAGTCCTAGACGCTGTTCATAAAGCAAAAACAAAAGCAAAGAAAATAGAGGTACTGCAACAGTATGACTCTAAAGCATTAAGGTACTGTCTCATCTGGAACTATGATGAGAGTCTTAAGAGTGCCTTACCAGATGGTGATGTCCCTTACACACCTAACGATGCTCCAACTCCAGAAGCACAAAGCAAGCTTGCATCTGAGTACAGAACATTGTATAATTTTATTGTAGGAGGAAATTACGATATAAACAACACTCGTAGAGAGGTATTGTTTATTCAACTCCTTGAGTCACTTCATGCTGATGAAGCAGAAGTATTATGTTTAGTAAAGGACAAAAAACTTGCCAAAAAATACAAAATCAGTTTCCCAGTCGTTAAAGAAGCCTACCCCGACATCAGGTGGGGGAACAGGGTCTAAAGTGTGGACTGCAGAAGACAAAACAGAAGCAAAGGAAGTGTATTCAATTGTAATACATGAGGCAGACTGTCCAAAAGAAAAGTCTGATGATAAAAGTCTTCCTACTACTGCATATCTTGTTGAATATACAGTTGACAACTCTGAAAAGATTCACTATGATGTAACTATTGCAGGGAGAAAAGTTGACATATTTAATTTCTATTATGACAAACTGAAAGGTGGTCTAAAAGATATTAAATATGCAGGAGGAACAAGAAATCCAACTCTTTGGAACAACAGTCCTACACCTGCTAAAACTCGCAAAAGGAAATGAGTAGTGTAATTTTTAGAAAACATCGTGTGTTCAAAGAAACACCCGATGTTATTTTTTATGATATAACTGTAGAGGAATCAAATGCATCTGATTTAGTTGTGCATGAAGGACCTGCAGTATCTCCACCACCTGATTGTGTAGGAGGTAAACAGTTTTATAATCATAGTTTTCAAGATGATTATAATAGAGTTGTATCAGGTGAAAGAACCTTTGAACTAGTAAATTATGATTGGAAGTGTCCATATCATATAATTCATCTCAATAGACAAAGTGGTGCTTTGTTCATACCTCGTGGTACATTTCATAGATCACAGTCAGGAGAGAATGGTTCTATTGTAATCAATCAAGCACATAGGTACGATGGATTCGATGCTAGTGCTGAGTTCTATCCAGTATCTACTGCAGAGAACAGAGAACTCTACAACATATTAAGAAACGAAAAACCAGTTATTCACTCGCCAGGAGAATGAAAGCACTCATCACAGGACACAAAGGTTTCATAGGATCATTCCTATATGATCATCTTACATATCAATTCGGTGATACTATAGATGGTCTTGACTTTCCTGATGATATTGGAGATTTTAAGACAGATAAAACATATGACATTGTAATACATCTTGCTGCATTTGCTGCAATTAGAGAGAGTATAGATAATCCAGATAAGTTTTGGGAAAACAATGTCGAAAAAAGCAGACCAATATTCGATTATTGTAGAGACAATAATGTTCGACTACTTTACGCTAGTACCTCACAAGTTGAAGAGTGGTGGCAGAACCCATACGGTATTACAAAGAAAGTAAATGAGTTTATGGCTCCACCCAACAGTGTGGGCATGAGATTTCAAACTGTTTATGGAGAGAACAGCAGACCAGATATGTTGTACAGGATGCTAGAAGATAAGACCGCAAAGTATATTACCAACCATAGAAGAGACTGGATTCATGTCAAAGATGTAGTCAGAGCAATATGTTACCTCATTCCTAGCACATACACAGGTACGGTCGATATAGGTACAGGATTGACTGTATCAGTAAAAGAATTAGCAGAGAAATTTGGTCAAGGTGACCTACCTATGAAGACAGAGACACCAGGCGAGAGGGACATCACATGTGCTGACACCACTACGATGAGAGAGTTAGGTTGGTTCCCAACCATTGAAATCCTATAGTCAGGGGAAAATCGACTTTTTGTTTACAAAAAAGTGGAAAAAAAATTCGCCAAAATTTTTGACCGTACAGGATTTTCAAAAAAGTAGCAATGATGACATACTTGCAATATAAATAGAAATGTGTTAGAATACACACATCGTTCATCCATAGATGATAGAAGCAGTCCTACTGGCATCGCTCCTTGCTGAACACAACGCTTCCCACTGGGAAATGACCTGTTCAGAATGGAACCAAAATAGGATCGAGATACTTAGCGATAAGAATCTTGGATCTGATGCACAGGAGTACCTTATAGATTATTTTCTGACTAAAGTGTCAGGAGACTGTGATGCCTACATCATCGGACGCAAGTAAGCCGACTCGGAACGGGTTCGTTCATCCTTATGTACCAAATTTTGCTTAGTTTAATAGCAATCGGAGCACCACTTGATTGTGAGCATGCTGCCGAATTATTAGATATAGCAGCAAACAATCCTGATAAATCTGAGCAATTAGAGATAACAAAGGTTGTGGTAGCACATACTAATCCTATGTGTTTTAAGGACGCAAAAGCCGACTGAAGGAACGGGGATTAATCCACCCTACTACTTTAGGAGCAAACCAATGGCAAAAGTCACTTATCGTGGTGTCGTTTATGACACAGATACTAAGAAAGCTGCAGCAAAGAAAAAGGTCGATCTCACATATCGTGGAATCGCACATTCTTCTAAGTGATTGTAACTCTAGAGATAATGGCAGCATCTGCTGTCTTTCTCACAATCATTTACGCTGAAGCTAGAATATTGTATGGAAGGGGTTGAACCCCTTCTTTTTTTATGGTATACTATTTGAAATAGGAATTTTTTATGTTACACATGAGAGAACAAATGCTAAGAGCATTACTAGCACATGCTCAAGGCGATATTGCCAAACATAAGGCAAATGTTGAAATTTACCTAGAACACCCTGCAGGTGTTGGTGAACATACTGATATATTAGAGTCCATTGAAAAGGAATTGGATATAATAGCAAAATACCAAGATCAAATTGATATCATCAACAAATATTTTAGATCACCTTCTGATAAAACCTTAAATGGATAAGGCAAAACTGAAGTTAATTGTACAGAACCTTAAATCTCTGGTTGAATTATTAGAATCAGAGGTTTATTCCGATCCCAATGCGTATATTGAGGGTCAGCAAAATTTACCAGTTGATGATTATGACGAAATTTGGGAGGATGATGATGGATACCCAGACTGACGCACTTTATCGTAAAAGAGCATTTATACTCAAAACCCTCTTTGCTAAATACAGTAAAAGTACCTACCCAAATGCCTCATTTTACAAATGTGCAGATGAGTGGATAGCAAGGAACGAAGCATATCCTGGCGGTTTATACAAATTTTATAAAGACTACTATGCAAAAGAAGACTATCAAATTGGTAAAGGAAGCACTTAAAAACCCTCATCTTTACTCAGAAGCAGAAATGACTTACATGAGAAAAGCAAAAAAAGAACTTAAAAACCAATTAAAAGCACAAAAATTATCTGAACTTAAAAACTCTAAATAGGAGTACACATTACTTTACAATGCCAACATACCCTGTAATTAACTTAAAGACAAAAGAAGAGAAAGAACTCTCTATGTCTATGAAAGAATACGATCAGTGGAGAAAGGATAATCCAGATTGGGACAAAGATTGGTCAAAAGGTATCGGTGGAACTGCCGAGGTAGGAGATTGGCGAAATAAATTAGATGGTGGATGGAATGAGGTACTCGATAGAGTTGGGAAACAATCCCCTCGTTCTAATGTCAAGAAGTTTAACAACTATTAACTAAATGCCAAGAAAAAGAAAAGCTGCTGCTGCAGTAGGAATTGGACTAAGTGCTAAACAGATGAGGAGAAAGAAACCCATCAGTAGTGATTATTTGGTAGATATTGTTCCTATTACAGAAAATCAGGAAAAGTTTTTTGATGCATATAAAAAAGGAAAGCATATATTCACTTATGGTGCTGCAGGTACAGGAAAGACCTTTATAACCCTCTATAATGCACTAAAAGAGGTATTGGATGACAGTACACCTTATCAGAAGATATACATGGTCAGGAGTCTTGTAAGCACTCGTGAGATAGGGTTCTTACCTGGCGATCATGAGGATAAATCAGCATTATATCAAATACCATATAAGAATATGGTTAAGTATATGTTTGAGATGTCCACTGATGCTGAATTTGAGATGTTGTACGGTAATTTAAAGACTCAAGAGACAATATCCTTCTGGAGCACCTCATTTATAAGGGGTACAACACTTGATAATTCAATTGTTATCGTTGATGAATGCCAAAACTTGAATTTTCACGAATTAGATAGTATAATAACAAGAGTAGGAGAAGATACCAAAATCATGTTCTGTGGTGATGCTACTCAAAGTGACCTCACCAGAGATAAAGAAAGAAATGGTATCATCGACTTTATGAGAATCTTAGAGCAAATGGAATCAGTAGAGACAATTGAATTTGGTCTTGAAGACATTGTTCGTTCTGGATTGTGTAAAGAATATCTTACTATAAAGTTAGCAATGTCTATGTAATGTTTAATCATGTTCCTGCTGTTCTACCTCCACTGGAGAGAGAAACAGTTGATGGTGTAAGATACTATAAAGTTCCTGATGAGAGTGATTTCATCAAACTTGTTTCAATTACTTCTGTAACTTCTTTCTGGAATAGAGAGAAGTTTGCAAAATGGAGAAAAAAGATTGGAGAAGCAAAAGCAAACGAGATCACTCGTAAGGCAACTTCTCGTGGAACTGATACTCATACTTTAATTGAGCATTACTTATTAAATGAAGAAAGTTTGCCAAAGGTTCAACCTATATCAGATTTTCTATACAAGATTGCTAAACCAACTCTAAACAATATTGACAATATCCACGCATTAGAGGGATCTCTATACAGTAAACAATTGGGTGTTGCGGGAACTGTTGACTGCATCGCAGAATACGATGGAGAGTTAGCAGTTATTGACTTTAAAACTTCTGCAAAACCTAAACCAAGAGATTGGATTGATGGATATTTTGTTCAAGCAGCAGCATATGCTTGTATGTACTATGAACTAACAGGTGTATCAGTCAAAAAACTTGTTATAATAATGACATGTGAGGATGGCGAATGTGTTGTTTACGAAGAAAGAGATAAAGCAAAGTATATTAAATTACTCGTTAACTACATCGAATGCTTTTTAAACTACCAACTAGAATTACATGGAAAATGAATTTAACCAAGCGTTAAACAAGAAATTCATGAATCCTGCAAAATTTGCAGTAGAGATTGAAAAACTTGTATTACAAGAAAAGATCAATTACATTGATGCTATAGTTCTCTACTGCGAAGAAAACAGTATTGAAATAGATTCTATTACAAAATTAGTATCTAAACCACTGAAAGAGAAACTAAAATATGATGCACAACAATTGAATTTTATGAAAAAAACTTCTAAAGCAAAACTTCCTTTATAATGTCTACTTTATCATGGTTTCCAATGCCAGTTTATGTTGATAAGGTATTGGGAGAAGCAAAAGAAAAGATAGAAGAAGAACTTTATGCTGTATATGATAAAGCAAAGTTTGCTCAGAATCCTCAATGGACACAAGATACAAACGAACTAAGTGTAGTAAATGATTCATTCTTTACTACAAACGAACTTAAAGATTGCACTATATTTAATGATTGTATTGATTTTCATTTAAAAGAATATCTTAAACAACTAGCAACACCTACAAATTTAGAGTATTTTATAGACAATTCATGGTTAACTAGAACAACTAAGGGTAAGTATATACATCAACATGATCATGGTAATTATGATATATCAGGAGTCTACTATCTAAAGACTAATGGAAATGATGGTAAATTATTTTTTCCTTCTCCACATAGATTACTAGCAGGTAATTTTATAATATCAAGAATAATTGACTATTATCAGCATCTCCCATTAGAAGAGGGTGTTTTAGCAATGTGGCCATCTGTACTTCTACATAATACAGAACCAAACGAAACTGATCATGAGAGAATCAGTGCAAGTTTTAATATTAAATTTAGGTCATGATTAAAATTTTACACAACCCAAAGACTGCAGATTACCTTGATTTTAAAAGATGGGTAAACAGCACAAGTTTTGAATGGAAGTTTAATCCAACATCAACACCTGACATGAATGACTTATCTAAGGTGGATCTACCTTTCTATTGCCACTCATTTATAAAAAGACCAGAGCAATATGGATATCCTGTAATAGATAATCCTCAAGAAACTCATGGTGTTGTTGAGATGTTAAGTCAGATACTAAAGCAAAATCAAATACCTTTCAATAGTTTTATCAGAATAGCAGTAAATGCTGTTCATCCACAAAAAGATGTGACTGCTTCTATACCTCATGTAGATCACACATTTGCACATGGTAACTTAATAATGTATTTGAATAATGCAGGTGGATCTACTTTTGTAAAGAATGAAATGTCATTAAAAGATGAGGTGCATTTACCTAAAGAAGATGATATAATATTGTTTACAGGAGAACATTATATGCAAACTCCTAGAGATAAAAGACGAGTAATTCTGGTCGCAACTATGATTTAATTGCATAAATAGTAGTGTTCTAGGAGATATTTTATGGCAGATTTTTTCGATTCCGATATAGTTCGTGATGAGATGCAAGAAATCAATGAGATGCAAGAAGAGATTTATGGGAGAATATTTCAATTCCCAGATCTTCCTGTACCAGAACAAATTGAACATCTAGATGAGTTAGATACTTTGCTTGAAAAACAGCAGGTTCTTTATACTCGTATGAAGTTATCGGATGATCCTCGTGCTAAAGAAATGGCAGAAAACATTAGAAAATCTGCTGTAGTAATGGGATTCCCAAATGATGTTGATTGCAACTTATTATTTGCAAATATGCAAGTAACACTTGAAAAAGTGCGTAAAGGGTTGGAAGCAACACTTGACACATGAGCAAGACAGCTCTATAATAAAGTCACACAGACCAAATCCAATTTAATCCAATTAAATCCTATGTCTTTCGCATCACTTAAGAAACAATCTTCACTTGGCAGTCTTACTGCAAAGTTAGTTAAAGAAGTTGAAAAAACCAACTCAGTTAACAAAGGAGATGAGCGACTCTGGAAACCAGAGGTTGACAAAGCAGGTAACGGTTATGCTGTTATCAGATTCCTACCTGCACCTGATGGAGAAGATCTCCCTTGGGTAAAAATGTATTCCCATGCCTTTCAAGGACCTGGCGGGTGGTACATTGAAAATTCATTAACAACATTGAATCAAAAAGATCCTTGTTCAGAATTCAACACTAGTCTTTGGAATAGTGGTGTGGAGTCTGATAAGCAAATTGCTCGTAATCAAAAGCGTAAGTTAGCATTCTATTCTAACATCTATGTTGTAAAAGATCCTTCAAACCCTGAGAATGAGGGTAAAGTGTTCCTTTACAAGTTTGGTAAAAAGATCTTTGATAAGATCATGGGTGCTATGCAACCTGAGTTTGAGGATGAAACACCTCTAAACCCATTTGATTTCTGGCAAGGAGCAGACTTTAAGGTTAAGATCAAGAAAGTTGCAGGTTATTGGAACTATGATAGTTCTGAGTTTGCTGCAGCAGCACCATTATTAAAAGATGATGATGCTCTTGAGCAATTATGGAAGAAAGAATATTCTCTCTCAGAAATAGTTGCTGCTGATCAATTCAAGACATATGACGAACTCAAAAAGCGTCTTGAGTCTGTATTGAGACTTAACCAAACAACTGCAACTTCACCTGTCTTAGATGAAGAGGCAGAGTTGGAAGACTTAAGCGAGGGAAGATCTCCTGTAGCAAACACTCCAACTGAGGACGATGCACTATCTTACTTTCAGAAGTTAGCTGAAGAGTAAATATAAATAACAAGAGGGATTTACTCCCTCTTTTTTTATTCTATCGACTTATTAAAATGGCAGGATACACAGGAAATCACTTTGTAGTGACATATACAGACAATGCAAGTGGTAATTTCACTGCAGATGTATATGCTAAAGATGCTGATGATGCAAAAGCAAAAGTTCTAATACTTTATCCTTGGGCACTTAGTCTTTCAGCAACTGCAGGTGCATAAAGATGTCACGCAATAAAGTTATTGCATACTCAGATGCTAGTGGCAACTGTAGAGTAGTAATTCCTACAATGGATTGCCCTCTATCGGATGATGCTGTAATAGCAAAAGATATACCTACATCTGACTATTCATTAATTGAACCATCTGCGTTACCATCTAATCAGTTTAGAGATGCTTGGAAATACGACCACAGTTTACAATCTGTTGGTGTAGATCTAACTGTAGCAAAAACTAAGACAACAGAAATTTTGGAAGCACAATATCTTGCTATCGCAAAAGAAAATGCAGATATTCAATCAATAGCAGACATGAAGGGTGAGTCTGCATCTCTTAAATCAAACCCTGCAGTACCATATACCACAATAACTAATGCAACTAGTGTTGCAGAACTAGAGGCACTTCTTTAAGTGTCTTTTAATTTTTTATTGATAAACTGAGAAGACTTAGTATATTCTAGAGCATCTTTCATATCCATCATAAACATAGTTAGATATTCTCTCCTCATAATTTTAATATTTCTTTTCGCTTCATTAACTCTAGTTTCTGCTAGGAAGTTACTGATAGGTACGACTGGATTTATTGTGGTATTGAATACTAATGGATTTGGTATTGTATAATCTGCGTCTACTATTTGACCTGCAGGGATAATCAATTTACCCTCAGCATTTCTGACTTCCTCAGTCTCATGATGTCTTGTGTCATTTATTGCTAGTCCATACTTATCTTCACAGTATTGATATAACACATTACTGCTCATTGGCCATTCTTCTCTTACATTAATAATATTCGCTGTTACTAATATAATCCAATCTAATTGAGAGTTACCATATATTTCTTCTGCTACATTATCAGGTCGCATACCTTCTTTTATTGTATATGACCTTAGAAATGTAACTGAGGAAAAAACATCATTCCTAAGTTTTGCTCTTAGAAATAAGTTCTTAATAGTGACATAATTGTCATTATTAGGTGAACTTGTTAATGGATTTTTGTACCTGATGTCTGGTACATGTTTAAAATAGTGTTTTGACATTAGTAACCTACTGAATCAACTTTTTCATGATCTTCCCTATAGATAGGATTAAGTTCTTTAAAGGATAAATCTAATTTCATATGCACAGGTGTACCATCTTCATATGTTGCATATGTACCACTTCCAGTATAGTTGACTGTCATATTAGTCAACGCAGATGTTTTAAATCTATTTAAGAATGGATGTGCTTTTCCTCCTTTAAAGTATCCTATTCTGAATATATCAGGAGCATTTAAGAAACCCATACCATCATTATCTAATTTTGCTGCAGTGTGTATTTTTAAACTTTTAATTATTGACTTTATAATGTATGCTTCATCTTGACTTCTAGGAACTAAATCCCAACCAAAGTTAAAACTTCTTATTGTTACACCACCAAATACCATTTCTAGGTTTTGGTTTATAACTTGACCAGATGATCTTGATAACAAACCTCCTATGGTGACATTAGCACCAAGAGCGTTTACTGCTGTTGTTGCTGCAACCATTTTTGCGTAGTTTGCAACATCAGATCCACCACCACTACTCTGCAGTTCGGTCATTTTTTTAGTTACATTGCCAGGTATATCTTTAAGATTATCTGTCTCAACTACTGAACCTACTATCCCTAATGCTGCTGCAGAAAAATCATTTAGTTTATTCTCTCCCCACTGAGCACCATTGCTATCTTGAATATTTTGTGGTATTGGTAATATAATAGTCTTTTCTGCAGGTTTATCAGTATATTGATCGCTTATTTGTGATGCCCTAGAACCACTAGATAAAGCTGAAATACTTCCAAAACCACCACCCTCTTTTATATTCTTTAAAATTTCTATCTTGAAATAGTCTGTACTGGCATCTATTATGTCAGCAGGATATCTCATTAATTTTCCTGCCATTAGTTTATCGACCTCATTTTTAACTATTTAGCAGGAATTTTGCATATTTTAATGACCTAGCATGTCTCAATTCATTTGACTGCACTTCATACAGTTGACCTGCTACTTCATTCCATGTATATTTTCTCATCAAACCCCAATGATAGTTGAATCCTCTGAATCCCCATTGCTGTATATCTGTACATGCAATCAAAGGGTGTTGATCATATCTCAACTTAGGTGTCTTTGCATTATATACAAAGGTATAATAGTTGCCAGGATCGGGAATAGGTGACACAGTATCATTAAGTGCCTCCATAATTTCCTCCATAATATCTTCTGGATCTCTTAATCCAGTTGCTTTCTCTACTACTTCTTGTAATCTACTCATACTGGTAAGTTATCCTCTGTTAGTATTTTAAATTCATACTTTCTATCAGCACAGTAATCTCTTGCTGCATCCCATTTTGCTTGATTCTTTGCATACTCCATGACTTCTCTGATATATTTTTTAGTTTTTCTTTTTTGTACTTTTGGTTCAATGCATTGCTTTTTTGGTTTTATCTCTATAACATACTTTTTCAATTTACCACTATTATCTCTGACTTTTATATAAAAATCAGGAAAATATCTATGTATTCTCTGGTCTAATGGAGAGCGATATGGAATAATTATCTCTTCACTTCCCCACTCTAATATGTTACTGTTCTTATCACAATACCTCATAAAGACTTTCTCCCAAGAACTACGATAAATAATATTACGGTAGTCCCCTCGATACTTGTTTATGTTACGAGGTCTAAATATGCCAGAGTGTGCCATAATCTCATAAGTTCCCACAGGTATTTATTGTGCCCAAGTACCCAAGAGTCAAAAAGACAGAACAAATTCGTAGTTTATTCCAGAAGGTTGCTACGACAAACCACTATGAAGTATTCTTCTCAGGTTTTGGTGCTCTGCAACGATTAAGAGGATATATTAGTTCAAGATCTCCTAGAGTCACTAACTTCTTTATTAGTAGAGATCTAGGATTATTATGCAATAGTGCTGAGTTACCTGCAACGACCATGGCAACAGCACAGGTAGAAGGTCAAAGAATGGGTATTGTTGAAAAAATGGCACATTCAAGAGTATATACTGATGTGTCCTTCACTTTTTATGTTGATAATCAATACAGAACACTGGAATTTTTTGAGTTATGGCATGAGTTTATAGCATCTGGATCTGATAATGATGGTATAGATAGGACAAATGTTGCATATTATCATAGAATGCAGTATCCAGACGAGTACAAAGTTGATACTATAAAGATTCAAAAGTTTGACAAAGATCATTTTAGAAGTGTAGAATATAATTTTTTAAATTGTTTTCCAGTTGCTGTGTCTTCTATGCCTGTTGCATATGATGGCAACCAAGTGCTTGAATGTCAGGTTACATTTGCATATGACAGATACTATTTTGGTAAGATGAATTCATTAGATCGTAGAGCATATGCTGCTAACTATGCAAATGCATCATCAGGTACTGCAGTTGGTAATCAAAATAAAGAAGCTGCTTTAGACAGACCCTATAAAGAAGATGGTCTTGAAAGCACTGGTTATACATTGACTCAAGCAGAATTAGATGCAGCATCTGGCGAAAGTAGTTAATCTATGCTATAATATATACATTAAAAATTGATATGGGACTTGCACAAGAACTGAAATCGGGAACTAAAAAATCTCATTCAGCAGCAGAGAACACTAAATTTGTTTCATCATTCCTTAAAGGTGTTGTAGACAAAGAGAATTATCGAGAGTTAATTTCTAACTTTTACTTCGTATATCACACTATAGAAGCAGAGGTTAGAAGATTAAAAGATGATCCTATCGTAGGACCTCTGAATATACCAGAACTGTATAGGCATGATGCTTTAGCAGAGGATTGTGATTATTTCTTCGGCATAGATTGGCGAGAGAGAATATATCCTTCACAAGCATGTAAGCAATACATGGAGCGTATTCAAGAAGTTGCTCACGAAG
>Ga0209359_10000256_pt1 | contig 12775 bp, 7 predicted proteins | sample MarorgKNORR_S2LV_FD_188224 | JGI IMG/M metagenome (GOLD analysis project Ga0209359, IMG submission 188224) | Marine microbial communities from the Southern Atlantic Ocean, analyzing organic carbon cycling - Surface_A/KNORR_S2/LV (SPAdes) (version 2) | ecosystem: Environmental > Aquatic > Marine... | reverse complement strand
TCAAAAATAAATGTTCTAAATCCGTCTATAATACCTCCATTTACTATTGAAGATGAAACTGATGGTGGAGAAGAGCTCAGAATGAAATACAGATATTTAGATCTTAGAAGACCAGCTTTAAAAGACAATATTATTTTTAGAAATGATTTGACTTTTGAAGTGAGAAAATATCTAAAAGCTGAAGGTTTCATAGATATTGAAACTCCATATTTGATTAAATCAACACCTGAAGGAGCAAGAGATTTTATAGTGCCATCGAGAATAAATTCTGGTGAGTTTTACGCTCTTCCACAATCACCACAAACTTTTAAACAACTTTTAATGGTTAGTGGTTTTGATAAATATGTTCAGATTGTTAGGTGCTTTAGGGATGAAGATCTTAGAGCTGATAGACAACCTGAATTTACTCAAATAGATTGTGAGATGTCTTTCGTCGATCAGGAAGATGTCCTTAACACTTTTGAAGGATTGGTTCAAAGTTTATTTAAATCCTGTATTGATTTTTCGCTAGAAAAATTTGATAGAATTTCTTATAAAGATGCAATGGAGTTTTATGGTTCAGATAAGCCTGATACAAGATTTGATATGAAGTTTTTAAACCTTTCAGAAAAAGCTAAAGGAAATGATTTTAAAATTTTTGATTCAAGTGAATCTATCTATGGCTTTAATATTGAAAACGGAGAATCCTTTTCAAGAAAAGAGATTGATTATTATACAGATTGGGTAAAGAGACCACAAATTGGTGCATTGGGATTAATATGGATAAAGCATAATCAAGATGGATCGGTAAAATCTTCAGTTGATAAATTTTATAGCGCTGATGAGTTAAAATCAATTACCAATTCTAATCCTGGTGATCTAACTTTTATAATTTCTGGTGATAAGAAAAAAACATTGACTCAACTTGGTGCCTTAAGAATCCACGTTGCTGAAAAATTAGGTCTTCGTGATAAAAATAAATTTAAAGCATTGTGGGTAACTGACTTTCCAATGTTTGAATGGGACGAAGAATCAAAAAGATATCATGCCATGCATCATCCATTCACATCCCCTGTAGATAATACGATTGAAAAGGATCCTGGTGCTACTCTTGCTAATGCATATGATCTTGTTATTAACGGAAATGAAATTGGAGGTGGTTCAATAAGAATCCATGATCAAAAACTCCAAGAAGAAGTGTTCTCAATTCTCGGATTTTCAAAAAAAGAAGCCTTTGATCAATTTGGGTTTTTACTCAATGCATTTAATTACGGTGCTCCTCCACATGGAGGTATTGCCTTTGGCTTAGACAGACTAGCTGCAGTTATGAAAGGTGAAGAATCAATAAGAGATTATATAGCATTTCCAAAAAACAATAGTGGACGAGATGTTATGATTGACAGCCCATCAAGCATTGATAAAGACCAGTTGGATGATTTGAATATTAAAATCAAATAATTTGTTTCTACGAATTTTACTTTACATTATTTTTATTCTGGATTTAGCTCTACTGTTTTTCGGATTGTATAAAAAAAATACAGATATCGAACTTGGAGAAAAATTAATTGGAAGTAGTGTTCTTGCTTTTTGTTTTATTTTCTTACCAATCTTTCTTTATTACCGCTACAGTAAAAGGGATCTTGAAGACTATATCTATAAGGATTAAAGTTTTTTAAGTTTTCTTTTTTTTATAAAAAAAGCATCTATTAGTAGTTTGCATTCATTGGATAAAGTTCCGTATGAAACTTTTGTTTTTGGATGTAATGTAGTCTTTAGTTTTCTGTATCCCCTGTGAGGATCACTCGCTCCAAAAACTAGTCTTGTTAATTGAGCCCAATACATAGCCCCTGCACACATTTGACACGGTTCTAATGTTACGTATAGTGTGCAATCCTTTAAATATTTTCCACCTAAATAATTTGCTGCAGATGTTATAGCTTGCATTTCAGCATGAGCAGTTACATCATTTAACATCTCTGTCAGATTATGAGCTCTAGCAATGACTTTATCATTAGAAACAATTACTGCTCCGACTGGAACCTCATCTTTTTCAAAAGCAATTTTAGCTTCCGCTATCGCCTTGTTCATGTAAAAAATATCTTTTTCTTCTTGAGTCATTAACTTAATTTTTTATACCATTCAAGTGCTAATCCATCTGTTAAGCTAGCTATAAAACAGCTCACATCTAAAAGGCTTGAATATAAATCGGTGTCTTTATTTAAATATTCTTTTGGAATACACTCCAGTGCCAATTCATCAAAGGCACTAACTTTATCATCTCTCCAATTTATTACTGAACTTGTAAAGGTTTTTAATAAGAAATGTAAAACCTTATATCCTGTAAGTTCCTTTTCAATTACCTCTTTTGATTTATAAACTTTTTCAATGCTAATATCAATTATACCATCCATTTGGGCTTTGAACTTGCTTGTTGACATCAATGATTTTTCAAAACTTCCATTTAAAATATTTTCTTCGTTTTCTAGATAAATATTTACTGCTTCATTGATTAATGTATTAATTGCAAGTGCTCTTAAGTAGGCAATCCTCTGAGACTTTAATCCCATTTTAGAATACTTTTCTTTGTCGATTGTATCCTTGACAAGCTTTACCAAATATTCAAGGGCAAATTCTTCTGGAATCCAATCCAAATTAATACCATCCTCAAAATCAATTAATGTATAACAAATATCATCTGCTGCCTCGACTAGATAAGCCAGTGGATGTCTATTATAATTTGAGTCGCCAACTTTTAATCCAAGTTCACTTGCAACCTCATCAAAGAAATCAAACTGATTTGAAAAAAACCCATACTTTTTATCTTTAATTTTTTTTGTTGGCTTGTATGGAAGCGAGGCTTTTGGATATTTTGTAAAAGCTCCAAGAGTTGCATAGCTTAATCTTAAACCACCTGGTGATCCAATTTTACTTTCTGTTAATATTTTAAATCCATTGGCATTTCCCTCAAAGTTGCATAAATCATTGTATTGAAGTTTTGTTAATTCTAATTTATACTTTTCGCCTTCTCCAATTTTAAAGAAATCCCCAATAGCAGATTCTCCGCTATGTCCAAATGGAGGGTTACCTATATCATGTGCTAGACAGGCAGCTGCAACTATACTTCCGAAATCATTTACTTGAAATCCATGAGTTTGATTTAAGTAAGGATATTTATTTAATATATGCTGACCAACAGTTCTACCTAAACTTCTACCAACAACAGAAACTTCTAAACTGTGTGTCAATCTAGTATGAACAAAACTGGTCTTAGAAAATGGAACAACTTGTGTTTTATCTTGCAGCGTTCTAAAAAAAGATGAAAAAACAATTCTATCATAATCAACATCAAATCCAACTCTGGTTTCATCCTGTTCAGATCTTAGTCTTTTTAAACTATCACCTTGTCTTTTTAAGGATAGTAGGTTTTCCCATTTCATTTATGCAATTTAAATATTTTTAAGAACTGGAAAGATGAAAAAATGAATGTTTTATAATTTAAATTTCATCAACCTTGCAGCTGAACTGCTTTTTTCATCTTCAGAGGTTATCCAGAATGTTTTTGAATCAACAATTTTTATGGCCTCTACTTGAGTTTTGCCAATTGGAATTTCATACATGTCAATTTTGTAATCTTTTTTACTTTCAAGATCAAAATTTTCAATTTTTAGAATATAATATTCATTGAATATAAGAGTTCCAGTTAAAGCAAGAAGTTTTGTGTTTGGATCATAATCTCCTCCAGTTATGATTGACTGAGTATTCAAGCTTCCAATTTTTTTTGCTTCGTATTTGCCAGCAATTTTTGGTAAAGCGTATATCTCTGTAATTTTTTTGAGCTTATTTTTTGTAAGAATAATCAAATAGTCATCTATTGAAATTAAAGCTTCAGCATCATATTGAGATTGACTATATGCAGTAGTAAATTTGACTTGTTCAGGATAATTAAATTCAATTAATTCAGCTTTATTCGATGATGGATCAATAGGAATTTTTACAATTGATAAATTTTTTCTAGTATCAAAATTATTCCCCATGTTGGCTACATATAAAAACTCATCATCTTTAGTAATATCTTCCCAATCATTATTTTTTACCCCCTCTAAAGTTCTTTCAAAAACTATTTTACCTTTTTTATCTAGATAATATAATTTAGGGTCACCTCCCGAGTCATTATGAGTAATGAATTGGTCATCCACAATTTCTAACCCTGAGGTCTCATCAATTGTTTTTGATAGACTGATGTCTTTTGAAATTTTCTGCGAATAAGAAAATTGAAATACAATAAGCGTAAGTAGAATACTAATTCTCATTTATAATTTTTCTCCAATCTACTAATTTAAAATTTTGATTCAAACCATCATTATCATCATCTTGAGCAATAAAAAATCCCTTAGGAAATTTTTTAGTAGAAATTGAAGTTACATCAATACCATCAGTTTCAGTTGTACCATCAATAGTTTCTCCAGAAATAACTCTAAAAAAGGTTTTAGCTTCTAATGATTCTCTATCAATAAGTAAATAACCATTAGATCCTTGAACTGAGGAAATTAAATAACCTTTATTATCGCCATCGTCCCTTAATGCCAAACCTTCAAAGTCAGGTTTAAAAAATTTATTTTTCTTAAATATTAGTTTTCTTTCCTCATCAGTTGTTGGAAAAACATTAATTTCCCATATGCCTTTTCTTTCTTGACCTATATAAACTTTTCCTTTGGATTCATCTGCTACTATACCTTCAACTAAAGAGGAAAATCTTAATTTTCTTTCAAATTTAATTTCGGGGCTTGATTCATCATTATTAAAACTCCATTGCTCTACATTTCCTTTTTTATCACTTATAAATAAATATGTATTATACTTATCATCATAAAAAGTAATTCCATATACATCTTTTAAACTTGGAACTACTTCACGAACTATATTTTTTTCTAATTCTCCATCGGAATTAAATATGTAAAGGTCTATACTATTGTATGTTCTATTTGTTCCGGCAACTAAATATTTATCTTGACTGGACTTGGATGGAATTATATCCACATTATTTATCCTCCCAACATCATAATCATAGATCTTATTACCCTCTAAGTCATATACAAATATGCCGAATTTTTTATCAGATGAAATAATTAAACTTTTTTCAGGATTTAATAGGTTTTCTAAAACACACATATCATCAGCTGCATCATCACCAGCAAAAACTGGCTCTGTTTCTACATCAGCTTCAACTTCCATGTATGCCAAAGACCCTAATAAATTAGGCTCTTGTGAATTTAAAATGCTAGTAAAAATTAAACTAGCAAAAAATAATTTTTTAAACATTAAAAATCATATTTCAAACCTACATTCCAGCTTAAATTATAATATTCAAGTTGCATAGTTTTTTCAACAGTACCTTGATAATATCTTAAAGGCTGATTTGTTAGGTTTTTGCCCTCAGCAAATATACTAAGTTTGTCAGTAATTTTGTAGTTAGCATTTACGTCCAAAAATGTTTGCTCATCATAATATCTGTCTTCATAAGCATCTCCACTCAACTCATCCAATGCTTCACTTGCATAATTCATTGATACTCTAACAAAAAATTTATTTGCTTCATAGGCTAACGATAAGTTATACATATTATCAACTTGACCAACTAATGGAATGTCATCTCTACCTTCAACTCTGTCTGTTGAAGAATTGGTTGAAGTATAGTTCCCCATAAAAGTGAAGTTATTCAAGAACTTAGTTTGAAAACCAATTTCAAAACCATTCAAAGTAGCTTTTTCACCATTTCTAAGTTGACTCATTTCATAACCATCATCACCAGCATATGTATAATTATTGGTAGCAAACTTATAAATCCAGTCATCAATACTTTTATTAAAAAACCCTACTGAAAATAAACCTAATCCTTTAAAATAATATTCAGCCATAAAATCAATGTTAGTTGATAAAGAGGCTTTTAAATCTGGGTTTCCAAGTGAAAGTTCTTTATCGTCAGAATTTGAATATTCATATGGAACTAGATCATAATATGATGGTCTAGATAATGATTGAGTTAATGCAAAGTTAAAGTTCAATTTATCGTTTAAATCCCATTGCAAAGTAAGATTTGGAAGAATATTAGTGTAACTATTATCTCCATTTACTGATCCAATATCTGCTGGTGTCTCATCCTCTTCTTCATCAAAAACCTGACCTGTATATTCAACATTTGTACTTTCAATTCTAGCTCCTGCAATTAAAGTTAAATTATCTCCTAACTTATCTTTAATCATCGCATAAAATGCAGTTATATTTTCATCTGCATCGTAATTACCTCCTGCAAATTCATCCATAACATAGGAATCAAAATTAGGATCACTAGGGCCCCCTAAAGATAAGTTTCCTAATGCTGCTGCTGTCAAGAAGTTACCACTTTGATATTTTTTACCCGGTTGATAACCTGATAATGTAGCATCAAAATATTCAACACCACTCATGTCAGATAATCCATTATCATATTCATACCAAATATCATTTCTGTCTTTGGTTTTACTTTTGTATTTGAATCCAAATTTTACTTCATCATTGACATTATATGGTAAATCAAAGTCTAATGAAAAAGAAGTATTATTTTCTTCAGTACCTTTAAATGCTTGCTCTGTTTTCTTATAACCAAACTGACCTACATCATTCCAATCATTACCAGCATATACAAAACTTGGAAATCTAGGATTTGATATATCTAAGGATGATATTGGAACTCCTTTTTGCTCATATCTTACATATCTTTCATCAGGCCTATCCTCACTAGCAGATGAAAAACTCACTTTCCAATCCATTCCAAGTTTACCAAATTGATGATCACCACCTAAAGAATATTTCTGAGTCTTTTGGTCCTCTAATCTTGTATTTTTATTTCTATCATTATTACCTCCACCTTTAGTTTGCCTTCTAACTCTTACTGTCATATCTTCCATATCTACACTACCGACTCTCGTTCTATACCTGTTTTCCCAATCATCTCGGTGGTTATATATTGATTTAAAGTAGAGCTGGTTATTATCATTTAAGTTCCAATCTAGGTTTAAACTTAAACTTCGTCTTGTTCTTTTAACATCGTATCTTCTTATATCCATTTCGCCAATCGCTCCATCATCTGCCCAATCAGCTGGATCATTCCATTCAAACTCAATATTATCAGAACCATAATCTCTAGTTTGAACAGTAGCAGATAGTGTATAGCTAAATTTTTCAGAAACTTCGTTTCCTATTAATGCTGTTATATTTGAATTATAACCGCCTGGTCTTATTGGGTTTCCACCTCCAGCTACAGTTGCTGATGCCCTAAAACCTGTTGGATTAGATCTTGTAATTAGGTTAACAGAACCACCAATTGCATCAGCCTCCATATCAGGTGTTAATGTTTTATTTACCTCAATTGACTGAATCATTGCTGATGGTATTAGGTCTAACTGAACGTTTCTATTATCACCTTCTGCTGATGGAATTCTATCTCCATTTAATGTTACAGAATTTTGACCAGGTCCTAATCCTCTCATTACAATATTCCTTGCTTCACCTTGGTCTCCTTGCATACTAACACCAGCAATTCTTTTAATTACATCACCAACATTATCATCAGGAAATTTTCCAATCTGATCTGCCGAAACAACATTGGTTACATTAACATCAGATTTTTGCTTATTGAGTCCTTTAATAATTCCACTTTGAAATCCGGATACAACAACTTCTCCAAGTTGACTAATAGATGTTTCTAAAGTGAAGTCTAAACTATTTGAACCATCTTCAATCAAAATTACTTGCTCAACTGTTTCAAATCCAATATAGGATACTTTTATTGTTTGCTCGCCATCAATGCCAACAATAGTATAAAACCCATTAAAGTCAGTAACTACAGCTTTTCCAGAGGGTGAGGCTTGAATTGTTGCACCAGGTAATGCAAAACCATTACCATCTATGACTTTACCTTTTAAAGTAGATGTTTGTGAAAATGAAATACTTATTAAGCATAAAGTAAATAAGTTTAAAATAAATTGTCTCATAATTAATTATTGTTACACAAAATTATTTTATGAAACTAACTACTATGTTACCTAATAGTTAAAAGATGTTATGAAATTGTTAAGTTATTTAGTGAAATTCTAGATTCTAATTGCTTACTACAATCTTTTTAATCCAAGACTTGTGGCTTAAAATTTTATTTTTATTGTAATTAACCTCCGTAATTTGTTCGTTATTCCAAAAAAGCCACTTACCATCTTTTTTTCCTTTATTAAATTCACCAATTACTGCAAGATTACCATTAATATCATAAGATTCTAATCTACCATGAAGTTTATTATTTTTTAAAAAACCTATCTGATATAACTCCCCATTATCATGAAAAATTTCAACCTTAATTAAATCATTTAAGTCAATGGATTGATCATTAATATTATCTTGAGAATACATATTAAAAAACAGTAAAAGAGCCGAAATAAAAATTAAATTTTTCATATTATGATAGTTATATATCAAATATAATTAATATTTACATTAAATTAACATTTACGTAACATTAAATTAACATTAGAGATATAAAATACTGTAATACAGTTATTTAGTTAATAATTTTTATAATAAAAAATACAATTTCTTTAACAATTAGATAATATTAATTATATATTAATTATATATCTTCGTTGATTCATGCAAGACTACTATTTAATACTTGTCATAATCCTTGGAATATTAGCGATTATAGATTTAATGGTCGGGGTAAGTAATGATGCTGTAAACTTTTTAAATTCAGCAATTGGATCAAAAGTAGTTTCCTTTAAAACTTTAATGATTATTGCAAGCTTGGGTGTTGCTTTTGGCGCGATGTCGTCAAGTGGAATGATGGAAGTTGCCAGAAAAGGAATATTCAATCCTGAAATGTTTCTATTCTCTGAGATCATGATAATTTTTATTGCAGTTATGATAACAGACATATTGTTATTAGACTTGTTTAATTCTTATGGTCTTCCAACCTCAACAACAGTTTCAATTGTTTTTGAGCTTTTAGGAGCTGCTGTTGTAATATCAATAATTAAAATTTCCGCAAACAGCGATGTACTTTTAGATTTATCAACATATATAAACACATCTAAAGCAACTCAAATAATTTTTGGAATATTTTTATCCGTCTTAGTTGCCTTTTCTATAGGTGCATTGGTTCAGTTTTTATCTAGACTAGTTCTGTCTTTTAAATTTGAAGAAAAAAAGAAATGGTTGGGTTCAATATTTGGAGGAATCGCTTTAACATCAATATTTTATTTCATTGTAATTAAAGGACTAAAAGGAACTCCATACTCATCAACTAGTTTTGATATTTTGAATGGGAGTACTCTTTCAAACTATATAGACAATAATCTAATATCAATTATTATTGGATCACTTCTGTTTTTAACATTTTTATCTTACTTAATCAATTCCATTTTAAAAGTAAATATCTATACAATTGTAATTTGTGTTGGAACATTTGCATTAGCATTAGCATTTGCGGGAAATGACCTTGTGAACTTTATTGGTGTTCCAATTGCTGGATATCAATCATACCTTGCATGGGTTGGGTCTGGAGTTGAAGCTGATGCATACTTTATGGGTGCATTATCAGAAAAAGTCGCAGCACCAACATTGATATTGCTTGGTGCAGGTGTAATTATGATAGTTACATTATGGACTTCTTCAAAAGCTAAATCTGTTATAAAAACATCCATTGATTTATCAAGGCAAGAAGAAACAATAGAAAGATTTGAACCAAATTTTATATCAAGAGGGCTAGTTAGATTAGGGTCTTATTTTCAAGAAAGTTTTTCAAAAATGCTTCCAAATAATTCAATTAATTTTATTGAGAGACAGTACATAAAACCAAAAGTAAACACGCTAATACTTAGAAAAGATAGACCTGCATTTGATAAAATTAGAGCTTCAATTAATTTAGTAGTAGCTGCAATTTTAATATCAATAGCTACATCTTACAAGCTACCACTTTCAACAACTTATGTAACATTTATGGTTGCAATGGGAACATCTTTAGCAGATAAGGCTTGGGGAAGTGACAGCGCTGTGTACAGAGTAGCTGGTGTTGTAAATGTAATTGGTGGATGGCTTATGACTGCACTAATTGCCTTTTTGGCTTCAGGTCTAATTGCTTCAATTATTTATTATTTTGGACAATATGGTTTATACTTATTAGTTCTTATAGTGGCAATAGTTTTAACTAAAAATTACTTTACTCATAAAGAAAGAAGAATTAAAGAGGTTGAAGAAGAAGAGTTAGAAATGATTGAAAGTAAATCCATAAAAGGTGTAATTTTTGAAAGCTCTAAAAACATTACCAAATTTTCAAAAAGAATTAGTAAGCTATTTAAAAATCTATTAAATGGAATTAGCTCAAAAGATATTTCACTTTTAAAAGATAGTGAATCAATAGTCAACAAGCTTGATAAAGATGTAGACCTTATCGCTAATAATGTTTTCTATTTTATTAAAAACTTAGATGAATTAAGTTCACAGTCAGCGTCTAATTTTCATATGAGTGTTCTTGAATCTTTAGAAAATATAACAAGACTCACTCAATCATTATTAAAGTCGAGTTCTAAACATTTTAAGAATGAACACAGGGGGCTAACATTCCAACAATTAAAAGAACTAAAGGAAATTGAGTCTGAATTAGAATCATTTTTCAATCAAATTATAAATACTTTTGCTACAAAAAATTACGAACAAATTCAATCAATTTTTGATATTAAAGAAAGTTTAAGCTTTTCATTAAAATCAAAAATTAAAGCTCAAATATCAAGAACTAAAGAAAAAGATTCCAGTCCAAGAAATACAAGATTATATTTTGAGATATTGAAAAAGACTCAAAAAATAATAGAAAATTATATTGATATTTTAGAAATGTATTCGGAGAAATATGATGACCAAATAAAAACCTAAGACCCGCACATTAAGCAATCATCATCTTCATTTCCTTTATTCTTAGCTATCATATCCTTTAGCTCTTCCGCAGTCAGTGGTTCCACTGGTATTTGAGAAACGGCTTCTGCAGTTGGAGGTGGTTCTGCGACAGATGCTGTTGCAGCAACTTCTTCTTTAACCTTTTCCTCTTTCTTAGTATTATCTAGTGTAAACTTAATAGCATCGACTGCTGACTTAGTCCTTAAATAATACATTCCTGTTTTTAATCCTGATTTCCAAGCATAGAAGTGCATGGATGTTAGTTTAGCCATTGTAGCGCCTTCCATGAAAAGATTTAAAGACTGAGACTGATCAATAAAGTATCCTCTATGTCTAGCCATATCAATAATATCTTTCATTTTTAATTCCCATACAGTTTTGTAAAGTTCTTTTATATCATCTGGAATATTATCAATGTGTTGGATAGATCCATTTGCTTTCATCAATTCTTGCTTTAATTCCTCAGTCCATAATCCTAATTTAACAAGGTCCTCTAAAAGGTGTTTGTTCACAACAATAAATTCGCCAGACAAGACTCTTCTTGTATAAATATTAGATGTATAAGGCTCGAAGCATTCGTTGTTTCCTAAAATTTGAGCAGTGGATGCTGTTGGCATAGGCGCAACTAACAATGAGTTTCTAACTCCATTCTTTTTTACTTCTTTTCTAAGACCAGCCCAATCCCATCTTCCACTTAAGTCTTCATCCTTAATCCCCCACATGTTATGTTGGAATTCACCTTTTGAAACTGGTGAGCCTTTATATGATTTATATGGTCCATCTTTTATAGCTTCTTCCATTGATGCTGTCATTGCAGCAAAATAGATTGTCTCAAAAATTTCTTGATTTAAAGTCTGGGCATCATCACAAGTAAACGGCATTCTTAATTTAATAAATGTATCCGCGAGTCCTTGTACTCCTAAACCAATTGGCCTGTGTCTGAAGTTTGAGTTTTCAGCTTCTTTTACAGGATAATAATTTCTATCAATTACTTTATTTAAATTCTTTGTAACTCTTTTTGTTACTTCAAATAATTTTTTGTGATCAAATTTATTATCAACAACAAACATTGGCAGGGCAATAGATGCAAGATTACAAACAGCTATCTCATCTTTTGATGTATACTCTAAAATTTCAGTACATAAATTTGATGATCTAATAGTTCCAAGATTTTTTTGATTTGATTTTCTATTACAAGCATCTTTATATAACATGTAAGGTGTGCCTGTTTCAATTTGAGATTCTAAAATCTTTTCCCAAAGCTCCCTCGCTTTTATTGTTTTTCTACCTTTTTGTTTTTTCTCGTATTCAGTGTAAAGCTTTTCAAATTCTTCACTGTGACAATCATAAAGTCCAGGACATTCATTAGGACACATTAAAGTCCATTCCCCATTGCTCTCAACTCTTTTCATAAACAAATCTGGAATCCACATTGCATAGAAAAGATCTCTTGCTCTCATTTCTTCTTTACCGTGATTTTTCTTTAGCTCTAGAAAGTCGTAAATATCAGAGTGCCAAGGTTCAATATAAATAGCGAATGATCCTTTTCTTTTTCCACCCCCTTGATCAACATATCTAGCAGTATCATTAAAAACTCTTAACATTGGAACAATTCCATTTGAAGTACCATTAGTTCCAGAAATATAAGATCCTGTTGATCTTACATTGTGTATTGATAATCCAATCCCACCAGCAGACTGAGAAATTTTTGCAGTCTGTTTTAGAGTGTTGTAAATTCCATCAATACTATCATCCTGCATTGCTAAAAGAAAACAAGATGACAATTGTGGTTTTGGTGTTCCAGAATTGAATAATGTTGGAG
>Ga0209359_10000253_pt1 | contig 12807 bp, 21 predicted proteins | sample MarorgKNORR_S2LV_FD_188224 | JGI IMG/M metagenome (GOLD analysis project Ga0209359, IMG submission 188224) | Marine microbial communities from the Southern Atlantic Ocean, analyzing organic carbon cycling - Surface_A/KNORR_S2/LV (SPAdes) (version 2) | ecosystem: Environmental > Aquatic > Marine... | reverse complement strand
TGACACATAAGTATTATTAAAAAAGCCTTAAGAAAATCAAAAAATGTAATAGTAAGTATTTTTGTTAATCACAAACAATTTAACTCAAAAAGAGACTACCTTAATTATCCAAGAAATATAAAAAAAGATATTCAAAAACTTAAAAAATTGAAAATTAAATTTCTTTTCGTGCCGGTTACCAGAGATATTTATAATTTTAAACCACAGTTTCCTATTTATTTAGATAAATTTGAAAAAAAACTGTGCGGAAAATATAGGCCCGGTCACTTTAAAGGTGTTGTAAATGTTGTAAATAGATTAATTGAAATTATTAAACCCAAATATATCTTCTTAGGTGATAAGGATTTTCAACAATATATTCTTATTAAAAAACATATAATAAAAAATAAAATTCAGACTGTTGCATTAAATTGCAAAACAATAAGAGATTCGTATGGTTTAGCTTTTTCAACAAGAAATTTTAATTTAAACAATAAACAACTAATGCAGGCTAGAAAATGTATTTCATTCTTAAAGAAAAATAAAGCTAATTTAAAGAGAAATAATTTTAACAAGAAATATTTTATTTTTTTAAAAAAAAGATTAGTTAGTTTGGGAGCAAAAAAAATTAATTATCTCGAGGTTTTGAATAAAAAGACTTTAAAAAAACCAAAAAATAATCAAAAAAACTTTAATATATTTATAGCTTTTTATGTTGGAAAAATAAGGTTAATAGATAATTTTTAATTTAAAAAATAATAAGATCCAATACCTAAAAAAGAAAGAAAACCAATTACATCTGTAATAGTTGTAACAAACACACTTGAGGCAATAGCTGGGTCTACATTAAACTTTTTAAGTGATATTGGAACTAGTATACCGAATAAACCTGCGACTATCATATTTAAAACCATTGAAATAGCAATTAATAAAGATAAATTTGTTTCTTTAAACCAAAGTTGAACTACCGCTGCAGTAATTATAGCAAAAATTATACCATTCATAATGCCAATTAAAAATTCTTTACCTACAACTTTAGTCAAATTACCTGATGAGAGTTCTTTAGTAGCAATAGCTCTTATAGTTACAGCTAATGTTTGCATACCGGCATTTCCTCCCATAGAGGCAACTATTGGCATTAGAAAAGCTAAAGCAACCATCTGTTCTATTGAGGCACCAAATTTACTTATAACCCAGGTAGCAAGAAAAGCGGTAAATAAATTTAGAAGCAACCAATTGAATCTTCGCTTCGTTTTTACAAGAACGCTGTCAGTAATTTCTTCATCACCTACTCCGGCCAGTCTTAAAACATCTTCTTCAGCCTCTTCTTGAACTACAGTAACGACATCATCTGCTGTTATCATTCCTACTAGTTTATTATTTTTATTTACCACACCTGCAGAAAGAAGGTTATAATTTTCAAAAGTATGACCCACTTCTTCTTTGTCCATAGTTACAGAAATTAAGACAGGCATTTCTCGCATAATAGAGTTCATTTTTGAGTCACGTGGAGTTCTAAGAACTCTCGATGATGGAACTATACCAATTGGTCTAAAATCATTATCTACAATAAATATTTCTAAAAATTCCTCAGGCAATTCTTTATTTTCTCTTAAGTAATCAATAGTTTGACCCACAGTCCAATTGCTTGGTACTGCTGTAAATTCTCTTTGCATAATTCTTGCTGCAGAATCTTCCGGGTAACTTAACCCCTCTTCTAAAAGAAACCTATCTTTTGGAGGCAATTTATCTAAAACTTTATTTTTTTTTTCTTTTTCTAAATTTTCAAGTATTTTAATAGCGTTATCTGACTCTAGTCTTTTTAAAACTTTTGCAATAGAGTCGATAGAAAGTAATTGTAAAACCTCACTTTGTACTGACTCATTTATTTCAACAAATATTTCTGGATCAATATTAAAATCCTCTAATTCGATGAGCTTGGATCTTACATCAAATGATAGATTTTCAATTAAATTTGCAACATCTGATGGGTGTAAATCTTTTAAAGTTTGATTAATAAAAACTATATCTCCGACCCTGATTTTGTCTGTAAAAATTGTTATAAAATCTTTATTAAATTCAAAATTTACTTTTTTATCGCCAATAGACTTTATAAAACTCATATTTTACCCTGTTTAATTATTTTTGAGACTATTAGTTTATATGATGATAAAATTCAAACTAAAATGACAATAGAGGTTAAAATCAGTAAAAGGCTTATTTCCTACAATTATTCATTAAATTTTCTCAAAAGAAGGGTTAAAAAATTGAAAACTGGAAAAGGTTCAGAGCTAATTTGGTTATTAGAACACCCTACTACGTTCACAAGTGGTATCAGATTCGATAAAAAAGATATTTTAAATAACAAAATTAAGATATTTCAAACTGATCGAGGTGGAAAAATTACGCTACATAATCCTGGTCAAAAAATTGTTTATTTAGTTTTAAACTTAAATAAAAGACAAAAGGACATTAGAAAATTAATAAATATAATAGAAAAAAGTATAATAGAGTTTCTTAATTTTTTTGGAATAAAGTCTTATGCTGATAAAAAAAATATTGGGATTTGGGTAAAAGAAAAAAAAATTGCAGCTATTGGTATAAAAGTTACTAAATGGATTGCCTACCATGGGTGTTCGATTAATATTGATAATAATTTGGAACAATACTTAAATATAAATCCATGTGGATTAGAAAATTCAAAGATTACCTCAATATATAATGAAAAAAAGAAAAAAATAAAAGGGGTTAATAAAAAGTTGATAGAAGTGTTTATGAAGAATATTAATAATTTTTAAATTTTTTTTTTATAAAGTTATTAAAGTTTGTATCGTAGTCTGCAACAAATTCATATTTATAATTATTTATCATAAACTTAATTTTTCTAGCATGTAACATCAATTTACTTTCTTTCTTATTTTTTATAAATGAATATTTAGTATCTCCAACAATCGGTGAGCCAATTTTAAATAATTGTTTTCTTAGCTGATGTTTTCTTCCAGTAATAGGGTTAAGCTCCACTAAACTATAGCTATCTGAAGTTTTTAAAACTTTTATGTGGGAAATAGCTTTTTGAACTATTTTTTTTTTATTTTCTTCTAAAATTAAATTATCTATTAGAGTTTTTTTTTTAAATTTTAGTATTCCATTTGTAATTGCTATATACGTTTTATGTATTTTTCTTATTCTAAATAAAGAAGTAAATAATTGGGCATATTTTTTATTTTTAGCAACAATAATAATTCCCGAAGTTTCTTTGTCTAATCTATGAACAATATAAGGTTTAGTATCTTCAAAAAACTTTGTATTGTTTAATATGTCAATTAAGTTCTTAAATGATTTTGTTCCACCTTGTACAGCAATTCCATTTGGTTTATTCAATACAATAAAATTTTCATTATTTTCTATTATAAAATTTCCGTATTTGTTTTTTTCTTTTGTTGAAGGAATGTATTTTATATTTTTTTTAATAACTGAACTTTTATAATTTTCAATATCAAAGACTTTAATCGTGTCACCTTCTTTTATTCTATAAGATGTTTTTGTTTTTTTATTATTTACTTTGACTTTTTTCTTTCTAATAATTTTTTCTATTAATGATTGTGGGATATTGAGAACTTTTTCTTTAAACCATTTATCAAGTCGACTATTATTAAAATCTCTATCAACAATAAAGGTCAGGCTCATTTAATGATAGTGTTATTTTGAGGCTTCTTTTTTTAAACCTTCTTGTTTTTCTGACTTTTTATTTTCCACTTTTTTTGGTTTATCTAATTTTCTTGCCTCAATATTTCTATCTACTAATTCTATAACTGCCATTGGAGCATGATCACCAGTTCTAAAACCTGCTTTAAGTACTCTTGAGTATCCGCCTTTTCTTTTACTATATCTAGCTGACAACTCTTTAAATACTTTTGTTACAGATTTGCTATCTTGCAATTTTGAAAAGAGTTTTTTTTTATTGCTTAATAAATTGTTTTTTCCGATTGTTATGACTTTGTCAATTTGAGGTTTTAATTCTTTTGCTTTTGGCAAAGTAGTTATAATTTGCTCGTATTTTATCAATGAGTTAAGCATATTTTTAAACAGCGCTTTTCTATGTTCGCTTGTTTTGTTTAGCTTCCTATATCCTAGCTTGTGTCTCATTAGTAATTATTTTCCTCAAGTTTTTTTGACAATTCCGCAATATTATCAGGAGGCCAGTTAGGTATTTCCATACCTAAATAAAGCGACATTGTATTTAAAACCTCTTTTATCTCATTTAATGATTTTCTACCAAAATTTGGCGTCCTGAGCATTTCCGGCTCAGTTTTTTGAACTAAATCTCCTATATAAATTATATTATCATTTTTTAAACAGTTCATAGATCTTACAGAAAGTTCGAGTTCTTCAACTCTTTTTAATAAATTTCTATTAAATTCTGGTTCAGAAGATTTAACTTCTTTAATAATTTCTTTAGGATCCTCAAAATTAATAAATAATGCTAATTGATCTTGAAATATTCTTGCTGAATAAGCAATGGCGTCTTCCGCATTGACAGTTCCATTTGTTTCAACATTCATAACAAGCTTATCGTAATCTAAAGCACTTCCTGCTCTTGTGTTTTCAATTGCAAATGATACTTTTTTAACAGGACTAAAAAGGGAGTCTACCGAAATCAATCCTAAAGGACTTTCATCAGATTTATTTTTTGCTGCTGACACATAGCCTTTACCAGTGTTAATAAATAATTCCATATGGAAATTAGTTTTCTCGTCTAAGTTACATATTGTTTGTTCAGGATTTAATATTTCAATTTCTGGAATTAAAGTAATATCTTTAGCTTTAACTTCTTTTGGACCTTTTACATCTAAGACTATTTTTTTAACAGCATTAACACTTGACTTGATAGCTAAGTTTTTTACATTTAAAACTATATCAGTTACATCTTCTCTAACACCTTTTATTGAAGAAAATTCATGTAAAACACCGTCTATCTGAATGGCTGTTACTGCTGCACCTTGAATTGATGATAATAATATTCTTCTTAAAGAATTACCAATAGTTTGGCCAAATCCTTTTTCAAGCGGTTGGGCAATTACTTTTGCTGTTGATTTATCGTCACTACTTATTATTTCAAGTTTATTTGGTTTAATTAATGATTTCCAGTTTTTATCTATATTTGAGTTGGGTGTTTGCATTTAAACTCTCCTTTTTTTTGGTGGACGCACTCCGTTATGCGGCATAGGAGTTGTGTCAATTATTGATGTAATTTTAAATCCAGTAGACTGTAATGATCTTAAAGCTGTTTCTCTTCCAGATCCAGGTCCTTTAACTCTTACTGATAAAACTCGCAAACCTTGCTCGAAAGCTTTTCCGCCAGCATCATCTGCAGCAACTTGTGCAGCATAAGGAGTAGATTTTCTCGAGCCTTTAAATCCTTTTGTACCTGCCGAGGACCAAGAAATAACATTTCCATTTTCATCAGCAATTGAAATTATAGTATTGTTAAAGGTTGAATAAACATAAGCAATACCTGATGTGATATTTCTTTTAATTTTTTTCTTTTTTTTGGCTTGGACTTCTTTAACGTCTTTTGGTTCAACTTTAACTTTGCTTGTAGTTATTTTTTTTTCTTCTTTTTCTTTTGGGTTTTTCTTGTTCATATATTATTTTTTAAGTGGTGTAAGTTTTTTTCCAGCAATGGCAATTGCTTTACCTTTTCGCGTTCTGGCATTACAATGTGTTCTTTGACCTCTGACTGGTAATTTTTTTTTATGTCGACTTCCTCTATAAGTTGAAAGATCAACTAATCGTTTAATATTAACCGATATTTCTCTTCTAAGGTCACCTTCAACTTTGTGATTAGCATCAATAAATTCTCTTATTTTTAAAACTTGTTCTTCTGATAATTTGTTTACTCTTGTATTTTTATCTATATTAAGTTTTTCACATATCTTCTTTGATGAATGTAATCCAATACCGTGGATATAAGTCAAAGCTATACTGACTATTTTGTTCTGTGGAATGTTTATTCCTGCTATTCGAGCCATAAATTAATGGGTTTTTCTTTCAGCGTATTTATATGGCGTTATTACTTAAAGTCAACCCTCTATAAGAGCCATTATATCGCTTATTTCTTTGTTTATTTGCTCAATTGACCTCTCGCCGTCAATCACTTTTAGTAAATTCAATTTTTTGTAATATTCGATCACCGGTTCGGTAGATTTTTCATACATTTTATATCTCTTGATAGCAATTTCTTCACTATCATCAGATCTTTTTTCTAGGTTTTTTCTCTCAGAAATTCTTTTTTTGATAGTTTCTAAAGTTACAGATAATTTTAAGACAATATCTATTTTTTGATTATATTTTTTTAATAAATTATCTAAAATATTTGTCTGTTTTAAACTACGAGGAAAACCATCAAAAATTATTCTACTTTTATAATTTGAATTTGAAATTATTTTTTCAATTAATTCTGATACTATTTCGTCTGAGACTAGTGAGCCTGCATCCATAATTGAAGAGATTTTTTTTCCAATATTCGTGCTATTTTTAATTTCATTTCTTAAAATTTCTCCAGTTGATAGTTGATATAAGTTATATTTTTCAACTAAAAATTTTGACTGAGTGCCTTTTCCAGCGCCTGGAGGACCAAATATAATAATATTCATTATTATTATTTACCAAATTTAGTTTTTCTTATTAAAGACTCGTATTGTGAGCTCATTAATCTTGTTTGCACCTGAGTGACGGTATCCATAGCAACTACAACAACGATTAGTATTGAAGTTCCTCCTAAATAAAAAGGTATAGGATACTTTGCAATTAAAAATTCAGGCATTAAACAAACAAAAGTTAAATATAAAGAACCAATTGTAGTTAATCTAATTAAGATACTTTCTATATACTCTGCAGATCTTTCTCCAGGGCGAATACCAGGAATGTAACCACCATACTTTCTTAAATTTTCTGCTGTTTCTTTTGGATTAAATACAATAGATGTGTAAAAAAAAGAGAAAAAAATTATTCCTGAAGCATATAGCATCATATATAACGGTTGCCCCTGAGTAAACATAGATGATATTTTTAAAAATAGTTCTGACTCAGAAAAACCAAAATTTGTCATCGTTATTGGTAGTAATAATAAAGCCGAAGCAAAGATAGCTGGGATCACACCAGCTGTATTTATTTTAAGAGGAAGATGAGATGACTCTCCTCCGTAGATCTTGTTACCCATTTGTCTTTTAGGATAGTTTATTAATATCTTTCTTACTGCTCTTTCGAAAAAGACTATGAACAATACTGTTAAAATTACTAAAATAAAAATTCCAACTATCATGATTGCTGATAATGCCCCTGTTCTACCTAATTCGAAAGTAGATACTAATGCTCTAGGTATCTCAGCTACTATTCCTGAAAATATAATTAATGAAATTCCATTACCTACACCTCTTAAAGTAATTTGTTCACCTAACCACATTAAAAAAGTGGTACCTGCGACTAATGAAATTGTAGTTGTTATCCTGAAATATAAACCTGGGTCGACAACTAAACCACCTGCATTTTCTAAACCAACTGAAACTCCGTATCCTTGTAATCCAGCAATTAAAACGGTTCCATATCTTGTAATTTGAGTTATTTTTTTTCGACCTATTTCTCCTTGTTCTTTTAAATTTTTAAAATAATCAGATACACCTGTTAAAAGCTGAACAATAATTGATGAGGAAATATATGGCATTATTCCTAAAGCAAAAATTGCCATTCTAGTCACTGCACCGCCTGAAAACATATTAAACATCCCAAGCAATCCCTTTTGGCTTGAGTCCATAATTTCTTTGAGTGCTAGCGGATCGATACCTGCTAGTGGAACATATGTTCCTAACCTATAAACTATGAGAATAAGAATTGTAAAAAATATTCTGTTTTTTAAATCTGTAGCTTGACTAAATGCTCCTGGGCTTAGATTTTCACTCGACATAATCTATTTTTTTAATAAGTTTAATGTACTTCCACTTTTTTCAAGTTTTAACTTTGCCTGTTTAGAAACAAAATTAGCACTTATTGTCATTTTTTGCTTGAATTCACCATTTCCTAAAATTTTTAATTTAGAGAATTTTTTACCAATTATTTTTTTCTCTTTTAAAATGCTTATATCTAGCTTGGTGTCTTTGCTTAGTTTTTTATTGTCATAAAATTTTTGCAATGAAGAAAGGTTTATTACAGCAATATCGTTTGGTCTAATTTTTTTAAATCCACGTTTAGGCAACCGTCTGTACAAGGGCATTTGTCCACCTTCAAAACTTTTTATAGCAACACCTGACCGAGATTTTTGTCCTTTGTGTCCCCTACCGGATGTTTTACCTTTACTCGATCCAATACCTCGACCAACACGAATTTTTAATTTATTGGTTTTTATAAGTGAATTAAGTTTCATTTTAATTTTCCCTTTTAGAAATTATTTCAGAAATCTTTTTTCCTCTAACATACGATAAGTTTTTGGGTGTATTTTGAGACATTAAACCTTTTATACAAGCTTTAAGAACATTGTGAGGATTTGAAGATCCAAGCGATTTTGCTACTACGTCTTGAATTCCAAGTACTTCACAAACTGAACGAATTGCTCCGCCAGCTATTATACCTGTACCAGCAGGTGCTGATCTCATAAATACTTTACCAGAACCATTTTTGCCTTTTACATCGTGGTGTAATGTTCTTCCATCTTTTAAAGGTATTTTAATTTGACTTCTTTTTGCAACTTCAGATGCTTTTTTGATTGCATCAGGAACTTGTTTTGATTTCCCTGTACCAATACCAATTGTGCCTTTTTGATTGCCAACAACAACTAAAGCGGCAAAACCAAATCTTCTTCCGCCCTTAACAACTTTTGTTATTCTATTTATTGCAACCAATTTTTCTTTTAATTCAGTTTCATTCATTTTAAAATTTTAATCCGTTTTTTCTTAAAGACTCAGCAAAAGCTTTTATTCTTCCATGATATTTATTTTTTCCTCTATCAAAGTATACTCTCTCTATATTTTTTTCTTTTGCTCGTTTAGCTAAAGCTTCAGCAATAATACTAGATTTTTCAATCTTTTTGGCTTTATTTTTTTTAATATTTTTTTCAATTGAAGAAGCAGATACTAATGTTTTTTGAATTTTATCGTCAATTATTTGTGCCGAAATATTTTTTAAAGATTTAAATATTGATATTCTATATCTATCAACATTTACGCTTTTTAATTTTTTCCTGTTTCTTAACTGTCGTTTAATATTATTGCTTATTTTCTTCATTACTTTTTCTTTCCTTCTTTTCTTAAAACATATTGGTTTAATTCCTTTATACCTTTTGCTTTATACGGTTCAACTGGTTTTAAAGATTTAATATCGGCAGCAACCTTAGAAACTAACTCTTTATCTACACCACTAATTTTTATAGTCGTTTGTTTTTCTACAAGGATTTTAATTTCTTTTGGAATTTTATAATTTACGTCGTGACTGAATCCTAATTGTAAATTTAAAAATTCTCCTTTTATGTTTGCTCTAAAACCTACACCAGATATTGTAAGAGTTTTTTCATGTCCACTGCTGACTCCAAGCACCGCGTTATTTATCAAACTTCTATATGTGCCCCACATAATTAAAGTTTTTTTGTCAATTTTTTTACTTAATGGATTGATTTGAAAATGATTTTTTTCGTTAACTTTTGATGCAAAAATTTTATCATTAATTGAAAGTTTTTTACTTCCTTTTGGACCACTAATAGTTAATAAGCTTCCCTCAACTTTAATTGAAGAATCTTTAGGCAAAACAATACTTTTTTTTCCAATCTTTGACATTAAAATATCCTACAAATTATTTCTCCACCAATATTATTTTTTCTAGCTTCCGCATCTGTCATTACTCCCTTTGGTGTTGAAAGTATAGCTAGACCTAATCCATTATGTATTTTAGGTATACTTTTGGCTCTTGAATAAACTCTTCTTCCAGGTTTTGAAATTCTCTTTATTTCTTTTATCACAGGAGATCCTTCGTAATATTTCAGATCAACTTTTAAATTCTTTTTGTTATTATCTTTTTTTTCTATGAAAAAATTTCTTATATATCCTTCAGTTTTTAAAATTTCTAAAATTTTTTGTCTGAAGTTTGATGCAGGTACATCTACTGAGTTTAATGACCTCATCTGGCCATTTCTAATTCTAGTAAACATATCCCCTATTGGGTCCATTAAAGACATAATCCTCCTACCAGCTTGATTTTGTAATACCTGGAATTTTACCCGCAGAAGCCATTTCTCTTAAAGCTATTCTAGATATTTTTAGTTTTCTATATACTCCGTGAGGTCTTCCTGTTATCTCACATCGATTTCTTACTCTTATTTTTGCAGAGTTTTTTGGTAACTTATTAAGTTTTAGTTGTGCCGCAAATCTCTCCGAAAGTTCTAATTTCTTATTTTTAATTATTTTCTTTAAAGCAATTCTTTTCTTTTCATATTTTTTTGCTAGCTTTATCCGTTTCAAATTTCTTTGAACTGCACTTGTTTTAGCCATATTATTTAGTTCCTTTCTTTGTTATTGGAAAATTAAATTCTTTCAGTAACTCTAGTGTACCGTCTTTATCATTGTTGTTAGTTACAATGGTAATATCTAATCCTCTAATTTTATCAACTTTATCAAAATTTACCTCTGGAAATATAATATGCTCTTTTATACCAAAACTATAATTTCCTGAATTATCAATACCTTTTGAGCTCAATCCTCTAAAATCCTTAATTCTTGGTAACGCTATGTTTACAAGTCTGTCTATAAATTCATACATTCTTTTAGATCTTAACGTTACTTTAATACCAGCATTACCGTTTTTTCTTGTTTTGAAATTAGAAATTGATTTTTTAAATTTAGTAATCAAGGGTTTTTGCCCAGAAATTAATGACATGTCTTCTACACACACTTTTATTTTTTTATTGTCCGATGCATCTTCTCCTAAACCCATATTTAAAATTATTTTTTCAATTTTTGGAACTTGATATTTATTCTTTAAATTAAGTTTAGTCATTAAACTTTTGATTATATCTTTTTCGTAAACAGTTTTTAATCTAGGGATCATTTTTTAGTCATCTCCTTCTTCTTTGAAATTTTTTTATCAATATTTTTAACATTAGACTGATGAATAAAATTTTCTTTAGAAATTATTCCGCCTTTATTTTCTTTAGTTGGTTTTAGATGTCTTTTAATCATATTTATTGCTTTAATTTTAAGTCTATTTCTTTTTCTATCAATTTCTAAAATTTCACCTGTTTTACCTTTGTCCTTGCCAGATAAAATTTTTACTTGAGTTCCTTTTTTTAAATTCATCATATTTAAATTACCTCTGGCGCCAAAGAAATTATCTTAGTGTGACCTTTTACTCTTAGTTCCCTTGTCACAGGTCCAAATATTCTTGTGCCTATTGGTTCACCTTTTTCATCTGTCAGTACTACAGCATTTGTATCAAATTGCACTTTTGAACCATCGTCTCTAAATATTTCCTTTTTTGTTCTCACTACGACAGCTTTATGTACAGCTCCTTTTTTAACTTTGCCCTTAGGAATAGCATCTTTTACACTTATTACTATTAAATCACCCACACCTGCGTACCTTCTCTTAGAACCACCAAGTACTTTAATACACTCTACCCTTCTTGCTCCTGTGTTGTCAGCCACTAGTAATTCTGTTTGTATTTGTATCATTTAGTTATTACTTCCCAAGTTTTTTTCTTTGATATTGGCTTACACTCAATTATAGAAACCTTATCTCCTTCTTTAAATTTATTATTTTCATCGTGTGCATGATATTTTTTTGATCTTGATATAATTTTACCATAAAAAGGGTGTCTAAATCTTCTAGTGACTTGAACCACTATTGTTTTATTACTTTTCGCGCTTGATACTATTCCTTTTAAAATTTTTTTACTCATTTAGCATTCCTTATAGTTGTAAATAACCTTGCTATACTTTTTTTAATCTCACTGTATTTAGCAGGATTTTCAACTTGATTGTTGATTTTTTTAAATCTAATGTTAAATAAATCTTTTTTTAAAGTATCAATCTTTTTAATTGCTTGATCTTTAGTTAATTTTTTCTCTTCTTTTTTTTTGTTGCTCATTTTATCTGCTTATAAATTTTGTTTTAATCGGTAGTTTAGCTGAAGCTTTATATAATGCCTCTCTTGCTACCTCTTCAGTAACACCGTCGACCTCAAATATAATTCTACCTGGTTTTACTCTGCAAGCGTAATACTCGGGTGAACCTTTGCCCTTTCCCATTCTAACTTCAGTTGGCTTTTTTGATACCGGTATGTTCGGAAAAATTCTTGTCCAGACTTTTCCAGTTCTTTTCATATACCTTGTTAAAGCAACTCTAGCAGCTTCTATTTGTTTTCCTATTACTCGCTCTGGCTGCATCGCTTTTAATCCGTATTGGCCATAGTTTAAAACAGTAGCTCTACTTGCTTTACCGTGAATTCTACCTTTAAAAGCTTTTCTAAACTTTGTTCTTGTTGGTTGTAACATTTTTTACTCTTTCTATTTTTTGTTTTTCAATATCTTTTTCGAATAACTCACCTTTATAAATCCAAACCTTTACACCTATAATTCCATAAGTTGTCAATGCTTCTGCAAATCCATAGTCTATGTTTGCTCTTAATGTATGTGATGGAATACTACCTTCCCTTAACCACTCAGTTCTGGCAATTTCATTACCAGCAAGTCTACCGCTTACCATTACTTTAATACCTTTTGCATTAAGTCTCATTGCTGATTGCATAGCTCTCTTCATAGCTCTACGATATGCTATTCTTTTTACTAGTT
>Ga0209359_10000252_pt1 | contig 12815 bp, 10 predicted proteins | sample MarorgKNORR_S2LV_FD_188224 | JGI IMG/M metagenome (GOLD analysis project Ga0209359, IMG submission 188224) | Marine microbial communities from the Southern Atlantic Ocean, analyzing organic carbon cycling - Surface_A/KNORR_S2/LV (SPAdes) (version 2) | ecosystem: Environmental > Aquatic > Marine... | reverse complement strand
GACATTATTAAAATGAATATTGATACCTCTAAGAACAGTGTGGGAGTTATTAGTGGTCCAAACCTGGCTAAAGAAATTGCTGAAGAAAAAGTAACTGGAACAGTTATAGCAAGTAGCGATGAATTACTAATTGATGACATAAAAGAAACCCTTTCATCTGATACATTCAAGATATATTCTTCAGATGACATTCAAGGTGTTGAGTTAGCTGGAGCACTAAAAAATATATACGCAATTATCTGTGGTATTGCTGAGTCCTTGAAAGTTGGTGAAAATGCTATTGGATTGATTCTTACTAGAAGCATGGCTGAAATGAGTAGATTTGCAGTTGCAAAAGGGGCTAATCCTATAACTTTTCTTGGACTTGCTGGCATGGGCGATTTAGTTGCGACTTGTACCTCAAATTTATCTAGAAATTTTCAACTTGGTATGAATTTAGGAAACGGTTTAAACCTAGATGAAGCTAAATTAAAAGTTGGGCAAGTTGCTGAAGGTATTAGAACCCTTGAGGTCATAAAAGTAGAATCTGCTAACTTAAATATAAGCATGCCACTAGTCGATTCTTTATATAATATTGTTTTTAATAATGCATCATCAAAAACATTTATTGATGATCTTGTGAATAATCCACACGAAGTTGATGTAGAATTTACTTACTAGGATAAAAATTATGACTCAAATAGAAATAGATAAGGAAGAAATTTTAAAAACAAGCAAATGGATAAGGTTTTTATTCATGTTACTTTATGGTTTCGTAATTAATTTTGTGCTTACTCTGTGCATTGGATTAGCAATAGTTCAATTTTTGTTTTATCTATTCACTTCAAAACCAAACACATCAATAGCAAACTTTAATTCTCATCTTTTAGAATTTTTTCATGACTCTTTAGCTTTCTTATTATTTCAAACTGAAGAAAAACCATTTCCTTTTAAAGAAAATGAAGATGATGTCAATAATGATGTTGAGGGTGAAGTTATAGAAGCAGAATTAGAAACAGATAATTCTTCAGAGACGGAAGCTACTGAAGAAGCAAAAGAGTAATTAATTATTTAATATTTTTTTTGCTGACTGCACAGTATGCAAAATTAGTGTATTAATGGTCATTGGACCAACTCCGCCTGGAACAGGTGTGTATGCAGAAGATATTTCATCCATTTGATCTAAATCAATATCACCACATTTTTCAGGATGAAAACCTGCGTCAATAACAATAGCTCCTTGTTTAATCCAATCTGTCTTAATAAATTTAGGTATTCCTACTGCTCCTACAATAAGATCTGCATTTTTAATTATGTTTTCAATATTTTGGGTTCTTGAATGACATATTGTCACAGTAGCATTTAAATTGAGTAGCATCATAGCCATTGGTTTACCTAAAATAGGACTTCTTCCTACAACAACAGCATTTAAACCCTGAATTTCAAGCTCATAATGCTTAATTAATCTTATAATTCCTGCTGGTGTGCATGAGCCATAAGCGTCAATACCCATAGACATATTTCCAAATCCAAGACAGGTGACACCATCTACATCTTTTTCAATATTAATTGCATCGAAACATTTTCTTTCATCAATCTGAGATGGAACTGGGTGTTGTAATAAGATTCCATGAACATTTGGATTGTTATTTAAATCAGCAATAGTTTCTAGTAACTCTTCTGTAGTTGTAGCTTCTGGAAGCTCAACAGCTATTGATTCCATTCCCACTTTCTTGCAAGTATTTCTTTTCATTCGAACATATGTTTCAGAAGCCGGATCGTTGCCAACTAGAATGGTTGCAAGAGTAGGTGTAATACCATGTTTCTTTAGAGTTAAAACTTCTGTTTTTATTTCTTCTTCGCTTTGAGAAGCTAATTTTTTACCATCTAGAATTTTTGCGGACATGAAATTATTATGACATTTATCAATATTTATTCATATGATGATTGCTTATTTTTTAGATAAACTTTAATATTTGCAACCTCGGGGTATAGCGCAGTCTGGTAGCGCACTCGCTTTGGGAGCGAGTGGTCGTAAGTTCGAATCTTACTACCCCGACCACGCGCCTGTAGCTCAGCTGGATAGAGCAACTGCCTTCTAAGCAGTGGGTCAGGAGTTCGAATCTCTTCAGGCGCGCCATTTTCTTTAGTAAAATTATTAAATGTATTCTATAGCTGCACTATATAAATTTTCATCGATAAAAGACCCAAATCTGCTTCAACTTAAAATTAGGAAGAGGTTCAAGCAGCTGAATATATATGGAACGATTTTAGTAGCTCATGAGGGAATAAATGGCACAATCTCTGGCAAAGAAAACAACCTTAACAAAGCAATCAAGTATATTAAGTCAATTAATAATTTTAATAATATAGACATTAAATACTCATCATCACAGGTAAATCCCTTTGTTCGATTAAAAATAAAATTAAAGAAAGAAATTGTTACCATTGGTGATGAATCCATTAATCCAAATGAATTTGTTGGAGACTACGTTGAACCTAAAGACTGGAACAATTTAATTCAAGATAAAGATACTATTCTTATTGATACTAGAAATAACTACGAATATTCTATTGGAACATTTAAAAACTCTATTAATCCCAATACTGTTAAATTTAGAGAATTTCGTGAATGGGTAGAAAAGCAAAATTTTAGCGATGAAGAAAAGCAAAACAAAAAAATTGCTATGTTTTGCACCGGTGGAATTAGGTGTGAAAAAGCATCATCAATGATGATTAAAGATGGCTTTAAAAAAGTAAAACACTTGAAAGGCGGGATTCTTAATTATTTTGAAAAAATTAATGAAGAAGAGTCTTTATGGGAAGGTGAGTGCTTTGTCTTTGATGATAGAGTTGCAATCAAACATGATCTATCTGAGGGTAGTTACGATATGTGTCATGGGTGCCGAATGCCAATAACAGATACAGATAAAAGTTCGGAACTATATATAAGGGGTGTTGCATGCCCGTCTTGTTACAATCAAACATCAGATGAACAAAAATCAAGATATATGAGTAGGCAGAAACAAGTAGATTTAGCAAAAAAAAGAAATCAAAAACATATTGGGCCTAAAGATGAAGTCCAAATAAAGACTAAATAAATGCCTATTTTGTATTCATTTAAAAGATGCCCTTATGCTATGAGAGCAAGAATGGCTCTATTTCTTGGTGATATTAAGTGCGAAATTCGTGAGATTAGATTAAAAAATAAACCCGATCATATGATTGAAGTTTCTCCCAAGGGAACTGTTCCAGTTTTAATATTAAAAAATAAAGTAATTGATGAGAGTATGGACATCATTAATTGGGTAATGGAACAAAAAAACATTTTTGAAGATAACCTAGATGAAAAAGATATACACCATACCGATGCTTTGATTAATCTATTTGATACAAAATTTAAATACCATCTAGATAGATATAAATATTCAAGCAGATATGAGGATGTTGATTTAGATTTTCATAGAAATGAGTGCTTATCTATTCTCCTAAAACTTGAATCCATTCTTGATAAAGATGGATGGATATTTAGTCAAAATATTAACAAATTAGATATTGCTATTTTGCCTTTCATTAGACAGTTTAAGATTGCTGATCCTGAATGGTTTGAAAATCAAATAGATATTTTAAAAGTTAATACACTCCTTAATAAATTTCTTAATTCAGATTTGTTTAAAAATATTATGTACAAATATGAGGTTTGGACAACAGATTCAAAAGCTGTTTTCTTCCCAATAAGCTAGTTTTTATAAGCCTATAAAATCATATGAAAGAGCAATTTTTTCAATTGCTACTTTATAGGCTGCAGTTCGAAAATCAGATATTTTATCGTTATCATTAAATTCTTTTTTTACACTTTGAAACCCATCAATCATCATGTCGTCGAGTCCAGACCTAATTAAGTCTATTTCTTCTATACCATTTACAAAGTTAGCTTTGTATTTTTCAGGCATTGATTTGCCAGTCATAGCTTCAATAGCCTCAATTAAATTTTGAAGTTGAAGCTGATTCCTTCTTTTTTCTAATCTACCAAATCTAATGTGCCTTATATTCTTTACCCACTCAAAATAGCTAACTGCTACACCACCAGCATTGGCTAAAATATCTGGAATTATAAAAATTTTTTTTCTTTTTAAAATTTGATCAGCTTTATATGTAATAGGGCCATTAGCTGCCTCAACAATTAATTTTGCTGAAATATCATTAGCGTTTTTTTCCGTGATCACATTTTCTCTCGCAGCCGGAATTAGAATATCGCATTCTCTTTTTAAAAGAAGCGATGAATCTTTTATAAAATTTGCCTTTGGATAATTTTCAAAAGATTTATTTTTTATAAAGTATTTTCTTGCATGATCTACATCAATACCTTCTTCATTGAAAATACCCCCATTGTGTTCAGCTATAGCAATAAGTTTCACATCATCATCTATTGTTAAAAATTTAGAAAGATTAAAGCCAACATTTCCAAGACCTTGTACTATCATTTTTTTTGTTGCTAGATTTGAATCCATTTTTACTGATTTTAATAAATCTTGATTCTTAAAGAACTCTCTTACAATATACTGGACACCTCTACCAGTCGCTTCCTCTCTGCCAACTAAACCATTTTTGTTTGGCGGCTTACCCGTAACACATGCTGCACTATTAATATCGTCTGGATGTATTTTTCTGTATTCATCTGCAATCCATGCCATTTCTTTTGAAGAAGTCCCAATATCAGGAGCTGGAACATTCATTGAAGGACTAATTAAATCTCGTTTTATTAGCTCTTGTGCAAATCTTCTAGTAATTTTCTCAATTTCATTTTCCTTCCAATGTGTTGGGTCAATTTTTAGGCCTCCTTTTGATCCTCCAAAAGGCACATTAATAATTGCACATTTATATGACATTAAAGCCGCTAAAGCTTCAACTTCTTCTGCATGAGTATGAATATCAAATCTTATTCCACCTTTTGTTGGCTCCATATGCTCAGAGTGAACAGATCTCCAGCCTTCAAAGGTGTATATTTCACCTCTTAAACGAACACCAAATCGAACTGTATAAGTTGAATTACAAATAATTATTTTATTTGCAAGGCCTGGAGAAAGGTCTGAATATTTGAGAGCCTTATTCACATATTTGGTAGTGTCATCCAAAAAGCTACTCATATAAATTCCCCCTATGCAAAATAATAATGGATTAATAGCAATTATCCTAATAAAAAAATTAAATAATAATTGTGATTTTGGCCTATAATACTTCGTTTCGTGGCGGGCGTAGCTCAGTTGGTTAGAGCGCTGGATTGTGGCTCCGGAGGCCGTGGGTTCGAACCCCATCGCTCGCCCCATTATTTGGAAAAACAATGAGTAGTAAATTAAAAAAATTAAAAGAATTGGAAAGAAAACTTACGATATCAATTCCTGTCGAGGATTATCAATCAAAGTTTCAATCAAAATTAAATAATATTAAAGGTAAGGCAAAACTCGATGGTTTTAGGAAAGGGAAGGTTCCTAATGATGTTTTGCAACAGAGATATGGGCAATCAATACATGCTGATGTTGTTAATGAATTAATTCAAGCCTCTTATCCAGAAGCATTATCTGAGAATAAATTACGACCCGCATCATCTCCAACAGTGAATATTGAAAGTGAAGATCCCGCTAAACCTATTTCTTATTCGGCTACATTCGAAGTATTTCCTGATATCAAACCAAAATTGAGCAGATGGACTAGTTATGAAAATGTTTCAATCTCTTTTGATGATAATGATATAGATCTAGCTATAAAAGATATTTTAAAAAGATATGGCGAATGGAAAGATGTTGATAGAAAATCAAAAAAAGATGATCAAGTTATTATTGATTTTGTTGGTTCAATTAACGGTGAAGAATTCGAAGGCAATTCAGCCAAAGATTTTAAACTAGTTTTAGGTAGTAATTCTATGATACCTGGTTTTGAAGATGCAATTATTGGTAAGAAGCCTTCCGAGTTTTCTATTAAAGCTACCTTTCCAGAAGATTACTTCAAAAAAGATCTTGCAAATGTTGAAGCAGAATTCAAGATCTCTTTAAAACAAGTTCAAGAGTTGTCCAATGCTAGCTTAGACAAAGATTTATTTGAAAAATTACAAATGGATGTAAAGGATGAGGCTGGATTTAGGGACGAAATCTCAAAAAGAATGGAAAAAGAAGTAGATGCCCAAGAAAAAGATTTAACAAAAGAATCTATCTATGAAACACTTCTAAAAACTAATTCTTTTTTTGTGCCAAAAACAACTGTGAAAGAGCAGGCTGATCTTATGCGAAAAGATGCCTTAATGAGAATTGGCCAAACTGAAGATAACGCTGGTGATGATTTATTTCCAGTTGATACGTTCATGGAAAATGCAGAAAAAAGAGTTAAGCTTGATCTATTATTTGCAGAGCTTGTAAAACATTTCGAGATATCTGTTGATGCTAAAATTTTAGATAATTTTATAAATGAGGAATCAGAAAAATATAAAGACGCTGAACAATTTAAGCAATGGGTTAAAAATCAACCGCAACAATTAGAGCAGTATCGAATGATAGCACTAGAAAAACAACTTATTGAAAAATTAGAAAATGCACTTAAATCTAAGAATAAGGTGATAAAATTTTCAGAATTAGCAAATAAATAAAGAAACATGACAGAAATTGAATCAGCATTAATACCAATGGTAATCGAACAGACACCAAGAGGTGAAAGATCTTTCGATATCTATTCAAGGCTACTTAAAGAAAGAGTTATATTTTTATCTGGTCCTGTCGATGATTACATGTCAAATTTGGTAGTAGCGCAATTGTTATTCTTAGAATCTGAGAATCCTGACAAAGATATATCAATATATATAAATTCACCAGGTGGCAGCATTTCTGCAGGACTTGCTATCTATGACACAATGCAGTTCATATCACCATCCATATCAACTATGTGCATAGGACAAGCAGCAAGCATGGGAGCGATATTACTAGCTGGTGGCGATAAAGGGAAAAGGTTTGCATTAGCAAATTCAAGAATAATGATTCATCAACCTCTAGGTGGATTTCAGGGACAAGCTTCTGATTTCGAAATTCATGCAAAAGAAATTCTTCACATGAAAAAAGTTGTAAATAATATTCTTGCTAAACATACAGGTCAGACAATAAAGAACATTGAAAAAGACACCGATAGAGATAACTTTCTTGATGCTGAGGCAGCAGTTCAGTATGGTATTGTAGACAGTATTCTTAATACAAGAGACAAGCTTAATGACAAATAAGACTTCATCAGATAAGCTGCATTGCTCTTTTTGTGGAAAAGTTCAAGACGATGTAAAAAAATTAATAGCAGGACCGAGCGTCTATATCTGCAATGAATGCGTTGATCTTTGTAATGACATTATTGAAGAAGAGATAAAAAGCGAGGAAGATAATTCTCTTGAAGAACTCCCTTCGCCTTTAGAAATTTTTAATAAACTTGACGAGTATGTTATTGGCCAAGAGAAAGCAAAAAAAGTTTTATCCGTAGCTGTATATAATCACTATAAAAGACTTAAAAAAAATAACACTAAAGATTCTGTAGAATTACAAAAAAGTAATGTACTTTTATTAGGTCCAACAGGTAGTGGAAAAACACTATTAGCACAAACCTTGGCTAAAATTTTGAATGTGCCTTTTACAATAGCTGACGCAACAACTTTAACTGAGGCTGGTTATGTTGGCGAAGATGTTGAAAACATAATACAAAAACTATTACAAAAATCTGACTATGATCCTGAAAGAGCTCAACTAGGAATTGTTTATATAGATGAGATTGATAAGATTGCTAGAAAATCAGATAATCCATCAATTACTAGAGATGTTTCTGGTGAAGGTGTGCAACAAGCCTTATTAAAACTTATTGAGGGAACTGTTGCATCTATTCCACCACAGGGTGGCAGGAAACACCCCCAACAAGAATTTATTCAAATTGATACCTCAAATATTCTTTTCATTTGTGGTGGTGCCTTTTCTGGAATTGATAAGATTATTGATCAAAGAAATAACAATATTGGCATAGGATTTGGTGCTGAAGTTAATAAGCAATCAAATATTGATTCAATATCTTCGAATATTGAAAATTTAGAACCTGAGGATTTAGTAAAGTATGGGCTTATTCCTGAATTTGTTGGCAGGCTTCCAGTAATATCAAATTTACATGAGCTTGATGAGTCCGCTTTAGTTAGAATCTTAAAAGAACCAAAAAATGCTCTAGTTAATCAATATAAACATCTTTTTGATATTGATAATGTTGAATTAAGTTTTAGAGATGAGGCTTTAAAAGAAATTGCTAAGCAGGCTATCAAAAGAAAAACAGGTGCAAGAGGGCTTCGTTCAATAATGGAAGATATATTAATGGAAACAATGTTTGAACTTCCTAACAATGATCTTGAAAAGGTAATTATTGATGAAAAGACTGTCAGTTCAAAATCTGAACCAATTAAATTACTAAAAACACCATCCAAAAAAACATCTGCTAATTGATATTTCAATTTCTATCCCTATATTAGAAATATGAAAGAAATTAAATCAGATTTACCTGTAATACCACTAAGAGACGTTGTAGTTTTTCCTGGCATAGTAACTACTCTTTTTGTTGGAAGATCAAAATCAATTGAGGCATTAAATATCGCCATGTCCTCAAATAAAAAACTTGTTCTAGTCTGCCAGACTGATCCTGCAACTGATAATCCAGAATTTAAAGATTTATATAAAAACGGATGTATAAGTAACTTACTTCAGTTAATTAAATTGCCAGACGGAACAATGAAGGTCTTAATAGAGGGCCACAAGAGATGTGAAATAGATAACATCATTGAAAAAAAGAATCATGATTTAGCAAGAGTTTCACCGCTTGAAGATATTCAATTAAAAGAAGCTGATGCTTCAAACCTAGTAAGATTTATTAAAGCCAAGTTTGAAGATTACATTGGCATAACTAAAAGAATACCACCCGAAATTGTCTCAACAGTTGATTCGCTCGATGATCTATCAAAACTTATAGACACAATTACAGGACATTTGCCTATAGATACCTCAAAAAAACAAGAGATTCTCTCAATAGCTGATTTAAAATCCAGAGCTGAAAAAGTTTTGATGTTTATTGAATCACAACTTGATGTTGTAGATGTTGAAAAGAAAATTAGAGAACGTGTAAAAAAACAAATGGAAAAATCTCAGAGAGAATATTATCTTAATGAGCAAATAAAAGCCGCACAAAAAGAGCTTGGTGAGATTGGCGATGAAGTTGATGAGCTTGAAGCTTTAGAAGAAAAGATTGATAAGGTCGGCATGCCTAAGGATGCTCTAAAAAAAGCTAAAAGTGAGCTTGCAAAATTTAAACATATGTCACCATCTTCTGCTGAGGCATCCGTAGTTCGATCATATCTAGACTGTCTTGTCGATGTACCTTGGAAAAAACGATCTAAGGTTAAAACTGATATTCATGCTTCGCTAGATATTTTAGAACAGGATCACTATGGTCTTGAAGAAGTAAAAGAAAGAATAATTGAATATCTCGCTGTTCAAAAAAGAGTCAAGTCAATGAAAGCTCCAGTATTGTGCTTGGTTGGTCCTCCAGGTGTTGGTAAAACATCCCTTGGAGAGTCAATTGCAAGGGCTACTAATAGAAAATTTGTAAGAATGTCATTGGGCGGTGTTAGAGATGAGTCAGAAATTAGAGGCCACAGAAGAACTTATATAGGTTCAATGCCAGGAAAAATTATTCAAAAATTATCTAAAGTTGGTGTCAAAAACCCATTATTTTTACTAGATGAAATAGATAAAATTGGTATGGATCACCGCGGAGATCCTGCCTCAGCTCTTTTAGAAGTCCTAGATCCTGAGCAAAACAATACATTCAGTGATCATTATCTTGAAGTTGACTATGATCTATCAGAAGTTATGTTTGTATGTACTGCAAATAGTTTAAACATACCAACACCTCTGTTAGATAGAATGGAAATCATAAGAATACCTGGGTACATTGAAGATGAAAAATTGAATATTGCTTCAAAATACCTTCTTCCTAAACAAATGGAAAGGAACGGACTAAAAGAAAATGAGATTAATCTAAATAAAGAAGTAATATTGTCATTGATAAGATACTACACCAGAGAAGCTGGGGTAAGAGGGTTAGAAAGGCAAATTGCAAAAATTTTAAGAAAAGTTGTCAAGGAGAGATTATTATCAAAAAAATCACTCAACAAACCAACATCAATAACTCCTAAAAATTTAGATAAATTCTCAGGTGTAAAAAAATTCAAATATGGTATAGCTGAAAAAGAAAATTCTGTAGGACAAGTTACCGGATTAGCTTGGACAGAGGTTGGCGGTGAGTTATTAACAATAGAAGCTTCATATGTTGATGGAAAAGGCCGCATTATTAAAACTGGTTCTTTAGGTGATGTGATGCAGGAATCTATACAAGCAGCATTAACTGTGGTTAGATCCAGAGCTAAATCTTTAGGAATAAAATCAGATTTTTATGAAAAATTTGATGTACATATTCATGTGCCTGAAGGTGCAACACCAAAAGATGGGCCTAGCGCAGGTGGTGCAATGGCAATTTCATTGATATCTATATTTACCGGAATACCTGTTAAATGTGACACTGCCATGACTGGAGAAATAACATTAAGAGGTCAAATTTTAAAAATTGGTGGATTAAAAGAAAAGTTACTTGCTGCTAAAAGAGGTGGCATTAAGAATGTAATAATCCCAAAAGAAAATGAACCAGATCTACAAGAGATTCCAGGTCAAATATTAAAGTCACTTAATATCATTCCTGTGGAATGGGTTGATGAAGTTATTTCACATGCGTTAATAAAAGAACCAATTCCAGTTTTAAAGAATTCTTCATCTAATAAAAATAAATCTCAAAAAGGCAAACAGTCAAAAACTGAAAATAATCAAGCGCATTAAAAACCCTTTATTTGCTTGACTTTTAGGGCTAAAAAGCTTTTCATAGAGGAGTATTTATATAAATAAATTTACACAGAGGAGTATTTAATATGAATAAATCAGATTTGATTGATGCTGTCGCAAGTGACGCGGATATTTCTAAGGCATCTGCTGGGAGAGCTGTTGATGCAGTTTTAGGTGGAATTGGAGATGCTTTAGGTAATGGTGATTCTGTATCACTAGTAGGTTTTGGAACATTTTCAGTAAGGCACAGAGCTGCAAGAGAGGGTAGAAATCCTCAAACTGGTGCATCAATGCATATTGCTGCTTCTAAAGTTCCAGGTTTTAAAGCTGGTAAAGGTCTTAAAGATAAGGTCAAAAACGGCTAAATTCTATTTACTTTAAAAAAGGGTGCTTCTGCACCCTTTTTTTATTTATAATGGCACCACTATGATGGAATCACTCAGAAATTTTTTAACAGGACCTAGATTGTTTATTGTTGTAGCTGCATGCGCACTACCATTTGTTTTTTTAGGGACATCTTCGCTAACCAATACAACTGGCAATTCACTTGGATCAATAAATGGTGAAAATGTTACACAAGCTGATTTTCAAATTGCCACTAATCTAGCTATTCAAAAATATAAAGATATTTATGGTGAAACCTTTGAGCTTTCAGAGCTCTCAGATGAAATACAACTTGAAATAATTAAGCAAGAATTAATAATACAAAAAACTTTATTAGCGAATGCAAGGTCAATGGGTTTTGTTAATGATTACACAAAAACATTAGCAAAAAAGAATATTATTGCTAATAATGCATTCTGGGTTGATGGCACTTTTAATGAAGACGTTTTCGAAGCTCAAGCTAACGCCAATGGTTTTACAAAAGAAGAATATATTGAGCAAATATCAAATTTACTTGCAACAGACCAATTCAGAAGTGCTATAGGTTCTGGCAGTTTTGCGTTAGAGAAAGAATCAAGAGATTTAGCTTTAATTTTAGAACAAACTATTAATTTAAATTTTATCAAAGTTGATTCATCGGAATTATCAAAAAGCATTACTAATACTGAAGAAGAATTATTAGATTATTACAAAAACAATGAACTTAAATTTTTTTCAGATGAATCAAGATCATTCAGCTACTTTATTCTAAACACTAAAGATTACGAAGACTTGGTAAAAGTTCCAGATAACTTCGTTCAATCTTCGTATGAGAATTATTTGGCAAACAATAAAGATAATTCTGAAATCAGGGTTTCTCATTTAATGATCGAAAAATCAAATCACGACTCTGATGCCTCAGCTTTATCTTATATAAATATTATTAAAGATAAGTTATCAGCTGGTGAAAGTTTTGAAACTCTAGTTAAACAATATAGTGATGACATTGTTACTAAAGATAGTGGAGGCGATCTAGAGTACTTTGATACTGATATTTTCCCTGAAGAATTTTCAATAGCTATAAATAATCTTGAGTTAAATGATGTAAGTGATGTTGTTGAACTAGATGATTCATATCATCTTATAAAAATTACAGAATACAATAAATTTATTCCGGTCACATTAGAAGAAATGGGAAAAGTTTTTGTTCAAGAGCTTGTAGAAACAGAATCAATAGCTTTAATGAATGATGATTTCAATTCATTAGATTCTCTTATAATTACTGGTGTATCTATAAATGAAATTTCAAATTCTATCAAAGCGGAATTAAAAATTAGTAAAAACAATACTTTTGAAATATTTGATTCTAAGATTAACAACACCGAAATTAGAGATTACATTTTCTCACCTGATACTGAGATTGGTGTCGTTACAAGTTTTGAAAAAGATGATTCAATTATTATTTTATCTTTATCTGAAATTATTCAACCCGCTCTTCAGAAATATGAAGATGTGCAAGATGAAGTATCT
>Ga0209359_10000249_pt1 | contig 12858 bp, 8 predicted proteins | sample MarorgKNORR_S2LV_FD_188224 | JGI IMG/M metagenome (GOLD analysis project Ga0209359, IMG submission 188224) | Marine microbial communities from the Southern Atlantic Ocean, analyzing organic carbon cycling - Surface_A/KNORR_S2/LV (SPAdes) (version 2) | ecosystem: Environmental > Aquatic > Marine... | reverse complement strand
TTTAACTTCATTAGCAACCCATTTAGAACAAGCCGGAGCCAGTAAAATTCCATTTTTATAAAAACCTGTACATATAATTAGCCCATCTTCAAGATTTTTCATTATTGGTGAAGGTTCACCATCTGGCCTTGACCTTATTCCGAACCATTTTTTAGAAATTTTTCCTTTCATCAGCCAATTTGGTTTTTTATCGAGAAAATTTGTAAGTTTTTCGAATGTATTTTCTTCTGGCTTAGTACTATATTCATCAGTTGATCCAATAATTAGCTTATTGTTTGATTTTGGAATTATATTTTTACCATTTATGTTGAATTGTTTTGGCAGCGATAATAAATCAACTTCTGCATCATTTATCTCAATTTCTATAGCTTGACCTAAAACAGGTTTTAATTTGATGTTGTGAGATAGGCTACCTATTAAATCAATCGCTTTTAGTGAATTACACAAAATAACCATTTCAGATTTGATGTTTTCATTATTCCTTGTTGTAGAAATCCATTGATTGTTTGATTTTCTTATTTTTATTATTTCTTCTCGCAAATAATTTACTTTTTTATCTTTTAGATATTGATCTAATGTTTGAAGTAAAGAAAAAGGATTTATTCTTCCATCTTTGAACGAGATCATTCCTTTTATATTTGTTGCTTGGAAGGCTTTATTAATATTCTTGATAAATATTGAGTCTCTTTCTAAAATTCGCAAGTTTTGATCATTATTTTCATAAACAAATTTCTCTAATTTTTTAAACTTTTCTTCATCTGTAGTTAGTTGTATTAATGGTTTTTCGATATTTAATTCACAATTAAATTTTTGCAGGAATGTAATCCATTGTGGCCATAATTCAATGCTCTGTTTCCTGAGATCCCAGCTTCTACCTCTTCTTTTTTGATACATATTACCCATTAGTAAGCCTAAAGCTGCATTGCTACTATTTTGGTGTTGAGCTGGATCTATTATCGTTACCTGGAAACCTAATTCTGATAATTCTAAGGCGTTAAATTTTCCAATAATCCCTGATCCAATAATAACTATGTGTGCTTTTTGAAAATTTTCTTTTAAGCTTTTCATTGATATATTAGATATACTTGCTTATTTGACTTAATAGTTAAAGATTTTTTGGAACATCCTTCAATTATATTCAAAATTGTTTGTCCCGATCGTCCTGGTCTTGTAAGTCTACTTACAAGTTGGATTTCAAATTACGGTGGCAACATAAAACATTCTGATCATCATACAGATCAAGATGCAGGATTATTTCTTAGTCGAATTGAATGGAATAGTAACAATGAATTTTTTAATAGAGATGAAATTTATAAAGAATTTGAAAAAATTGCAGATGAAGTAAATGGAAAATTTAACGTTAATTATTCTGATGAAATTCCAAATGTTGCTATTTTCGTGAGTAAACAAAATCATTGTTTGATTGATTTACTTTGGCGAGTAAGAAATGGAGAACTCAAAATGAAAGTCCCTTTAATAATTTCAAACCATTCTGATCTTGAAAATATTGCAAATGATTTTAATGCAAAATTTGTCCATATTGATACCTTTAAAACTGATAAATCTATTGTTGAAGATCAATTTTTAAATTTATTAAAAGAATATGACATTGATCTTGTTGTATTAGCCAAATATATGCAAATTTTGAGTGACTCTTTTTTAAAAAAGTTTTCTTCAATAATAAATATTCATCATTCTTTCTTACCTGCATTTAAGGGCGGGCAACCATATCATCGAGCTTGGAAGAGAGGCGTTAAATTAATCGGTGCTACTGCTCACTATGTTACTGAAGATCTTGATGAAGGCCCGATAATAGAGCAATGTACAGTTAATGTAAGTCATAGGGATGAAGTTGATGATTTGATTAGAAAAGGAAGAGATATTGAAAGAATAGCTTTAGCAAGAGCAGTTAGATTACATCTAAATCATCAAGTATTTGTCTATAACAGCAAAACTGCTGTTTTTGATTGAAGATAGTTTCTTAGTCTTCTAATTCTATTTGTATTTGTCTTTCATAAATTGATTCTTCATTAAAAGCTCTTGCTACCAAGAAACTGGCAATGCAGCTGATTAACACAGGTTTCATTATTAATAAATTTTTTGTTAAAGCAAAAGCTAAAAACATTGCTGTTATTGGCGTTCGCGAACATCCTGCTACGAAAGCTCCCATTCCCGCAAAAATGTATGTACTTGGTGCATGTCCTGTAGCAATTTCTACCCAGCTCCCCATTATTAGTCCGATTGACCCTCCTAAAGTAAGCATTGGATAGAATAATCCTCCAGGAGCTCCGGATGCTGCAGCTAAACCTGTCGTGATAAATAGTACTAAAACTGCCAATAAAGCAATTCCAATACTTGTATTTTGTTCAGCTATTATTTTCTGTAATTCATCTAAATTATGAAATGTACTGGGTAAACATGAATAGATACTTCCTAAAATAAGTCCACAGATACTCATTTTTAAAACAAATTTATTTTTATACCACTTTTTCCCAAGATTTTGCATTAACAAAACATATCTGCTGTACAATTCTGCAAATATCCCAATAATTATTCCTAGTAAAACTAAGTAAATAAAATCTACAGGTAAGAAAAAAACTGATGGGTCATATTCTTTTTGAATCAAAAATCCGAGGTTAAAATCAAAGCCTCCTGCTTTAGGATCTAAACCCAAGGCTTGAATAATATCAGCAGATGAATCTGCAATAAAAGTTGTAATTACTACTAATAATAAAATTACTGGTCTAGCAGAGTTTAATAACTCCTCTATTGCATAGATAAACCCTCCTAATGGAGCGCTAAATACTGCAGCTATTCCAGCACCACCACCTGCTGCTACTATTACTCTTCTGAAAGCTGTAGGAGCTTTGAGCCACTTGGCCATTTGCCAAGCTACGGATCCTCCCATTTGAACTGATGGACCTTCTGGACCCAAAGGGAATCCACTACCAATCGCAATAATTCCTGATATGAGCTTTACTAATCCTACTTTTAAATTCATTGGAACTTTTTTATGTCTTAAGAAACCCATGATTTGACTCACACCTGAACCTTTTGCAGCAGGTGCTATATTTTTGATCAAATATCCTGCAATAGCTCCTCCTAGAGCTCCAAAAATAGGTAAGACCGCAATAGATGGGAATTGGTCTAATAATGCTAATCTCCAATTATTAATAAAATAGATTCCAGTTTTAAAAGATATGCTTGTAATTGAAGCCCCTAGACCTGTTAATAAGAGCGAAAATGCAACGACTAGAGATCTTTGTTTTAATAATTTTTTGATGCTACGAGAAGAATTATTACTTGTTTTTTGAATATTATCTTTTATAAAGTTTGGCATGGTCCATGATTACTTTGTCAAGCTGAAATCGGGTATTTCATCAAATTGAAGATAGCGATAAAGTTCATCTGAATATGGATTAATTTTATTTTTAGTAATATCCTGATATTCTTCTATTTCAGGTATTTTGCCAAGCAGTGCGCAAACTGCTGCTAATTCAGCGCTGCCTAAAAAGACTTGTGCATTCTTGCCAAGTCTATTGTCAAAATTTCTTGTACTAGTAGAAAATACTACGGAACCTTCATCTACTCTGGCTTGATTTCCCATACATAAAGAACAGCCCGGTAACTCTAACCTTGCACCACAATCTTCAAAAATTTTATAGTAACCTTCAGCTTTTAGAGTTTCTTCATCCATCTTTGTTGGTGGACAAATCCATAATTTAGCTTTTAAATTTTGTACTCCTTCAAGAACTTTTGCAGCTGCTCTGTAATGACCAATATTTGTCATGCAAGAACCTATAAAAACCTCGTCAATATTTGTATTTGCAACATCAGTGATTTCTTTTACATTATCTGGATCATTAGGGCAAGCAACTATAGGTTGTGTTACTTTTGCTAAATCAATTTCAATGATTTCTTCATACTGAGCGTTTGAATCTGGTTGAATTAATGATGGTTTTTTTAACCAATTTTTCATATCATTTATTCTTCTTGAAATCGATTTTGAATCTTCATAATTACTCTCGATCATTTTTTCTAGCAGGCAAATATTGCTTTTTAAATATTCTTGAACAGTTTCTTGGGATAAAAGTATTGTGCTACCAGCGCATGAGCGTTCTGCAGTAGCATCAGTAAGTTCAAAAGCCTGTTCAAGTTTTAGGTTTGGTAATCCTTCAATTTCCATAATTTTCCCGTTGAATATATTTTTCTTATTTGCTTTCTCAACAGTTAAGAGTCCTTTTTTAATTGCGAAGAGAGGGATTGCATTTACTAAATCTCTAAGAGTGATTCCTGGTAATAATTCTCCCTTAAATTTAATCAGCACAGATTCTGGCATATTTAATGGCATTGATCCTATTGCAGCGGCAAAGGCAACAATGCCCGAGCCTCCAGGAAATGAAATGCCAAGAGGAAATCTAGTATGACTATCTCCGCCAGTGCCAACAGTATCTGGGAGAAGCATTCTATTAAGCCAGCTATGAATTATGCCGTCTCCAGGCTTAAGAGCTACTCCACCTCTTTGAGATATAAAATCAGGTAATTCTTTATGGGTAACTAGATCTACTGGTTTAGGATACGCAGCTGTATGACAAAAACTTTGCATCACTAAATCTGCAGTAAATCCTAAACAAGCTAGTTCTTTTAGTTCATCTCTAGTCATTGGCCCAGTAGTATCTTGACTACCAACTGTGGTCATAATTGGCTCACAGGTCATTCCTGGCCTTACTCCCTCTAAACCGCATGCTTTGCCCACTATTTTTTGAGCTTGAGTAAAGCCGGCATTACTTTCGGTTGGATTTTGTGGTCTAGTAAATATTTCACTTGGTTGATAATCTAATTTGTTTCTAATTTTGTCCGTAAGAGATCTTCCAATCATAAGATTTATTCTTCCTCCAGCTTGAATTTCATCAGTAAGAGTTGATGGATACAACTCGAATTTGCTTATTAATTCTTCAGTATTTGAATCTTTTTCAATTTTTTTAATAATGCCTTTATAAGGATATATTTTAATAACATCTCCTGTTTTCATTTGAGATACATCAGCTTCTATAGGTAAAGCTCCTGAATCTTGTGCAGTATTGAAGAAAATTGGGGCTATTTTGCTGCCAATTATTATTCCACCTGTTTTTTTGTTGGGAACAAAAGCGATATCTTCTCCTATATGCCAAATGAGTGAATTAATAGCAGATTTTCTAGAACTCCCTGTTCCAACAACATCTCCAACATAAGCTATTGGTAAATTTTGTTTTTTTAAATTATCAAGAATCTTTAGTCCATCAGGTTTTTTAAATTCCAACATAGCTAATGCATGCATTGGAATATCCGGGCGTGTTGTTGCATGTACAGCTGGAGATAAGTCGTCTGTGTTTGTCTCACCGTCAACTTTAAATACTAAACAAGTAATCTCTTTCTCCAGAACTTTTTTATTTATGAACCATTCTGCATTTGCCCAACTATTTACAACTTCTTTTGCATAAATATTACTGTGAGATAATTCATAAATTTCATTAGCCGAGTCGTAAACAAGAATAATATTTTTTAAAACTTCTGCCGCTTTTTTTGCGAGTAAACTATTTTCTCCTTTAAGGATTTCAACCAAAGAATTTACATTGTATCCGCCTATCATTGTTCCTAGTATTTCAATTGCTTTTTCGGGATTAATTGATTTGCAATATTTTTCGGAATTAACAATAGCCGTAAGCCAGCTTGCTTTTACGTAAGCAGCCTCATCAACTCCTGGGGGTACTCTATTTATTAGTAAATCAAGTAAATAAGATGAATCGTAAGTACTATCTTGTTCTAATAATTTTGTAATACAATTTGTTTGTTCAGCATTTAAAGGTAAAGGTGGTATACCTTTGGCAGCTCTTTCAGCTACATGATCTGCATAATCTTTTAGCAATGTTTCCAAATTCTTCATTAGTAAGGTTTAATGCCTAATCTATTGTTATTTTTAATATTGAAAAGGAGAGTATTCATAAATGCTTTTTTAAATATTCAAACTTCTTAATTAATCAATGACGACATCATCAAATAATTCAGCTTTAGAAAAGACATCAGATTTACATGTTGTTGAAACACGTCCATTAATACCTCCAAGCAGATTACATAATGATATACCTTTAGATCACGCCTCTGCTAATACAGTATCTAAAACAAGAAGATCGATACAAAATATTTTGCATCATAATGATCAGAAGCTTTTAGTCATTGTGGGTCCATGTTCAATTCATGATCTTGAGGCGGCAAAGGAATATTCAAAATATATTCAAAAATTCCGAGAAATGTATAACGATAAATTAGAAATAATTATGAGAGTATATTTTGAAAAACCAAGAACAACTATTGGTTGGAAGGGATTGATAAATGATCCTCATCTAGATGATTCTTATGATATTAATACTGGTTTAAGAAGGGCAAGAAGTTTGCTTTCATATTTAGCAACTCGAGGCATACCTTCTGCTACAGAATTACTAGATCCAATTGTTCCTCAATACATTGCCGATTTAATAAGTTGGACAGCCATAGGTGCGCGGACCACAGAAAGTCAAACTCATAGAGAAATGGCATCAGGATTATCAATGCCTATAGGCTTTAAAAATGGAACGGATGGTTCTTTTACTACTGCAATTAATGCAATGCAGTCAGCTTCAAAATCCCATCACTTCTTAGGTGTAAATGAAAATGGAATGGCTTCTATAGTTAATACTACAGGAAATCCAGATGGACATATAGTTTTAAGGGGCGGTTCAAAAGGCCCAAATTTTGAAAGTGATCATGTACAAAGAATTTCAGCAGAATTGAGGCAGTGTAATCTTCCCCATAAAGTGATGATTGATTGTAGTCATGGAAATTCCAATAAAGATTTCCGAAAACAGTCAGAAGTGCTAAAAAATGTAGCTTCTCAAATTAGTAATGGTGAAAAAAATATTTTAGGAGTTATGCTTGAAAGTCATTTGAAGGAAGGAAATCAAAAACTTTTAAAAAAAGAAGATCTCCAGTTTGGCAGAAGCATTACAGATGCATGTATAGATATAGAAACAACAAAAGAATTAATCGCTATTTTATACGATTCACTTAGCTAGTTATTAAAAAATTAAAAAATAATGCTGAAGAGATTGGAACAATGAAATTATCTATTCCTAGAATACTAAATTGTTCGAGCAAAGTCGCAATAAAAGCTATTGTAAAATAATTTAAATTTAGACTATTTTGTTGAGAATATCCTATTGAGCAAACTACTATCAAACTTGTTAAAAACATTGTTATGGTTCCATATAAAGATTTTTTTTGTTCAAAAAAAATCCAACTCTTTGAGTTAAAGCTTTTTCCTATTAATCCAGCTAATCCATCACCAAAAGTCATTATGAAAAATCCACTAATTAGTGCATATGGATCTTTATCCCAGAAAAGATAAATCAAAATAAATAAACTTAGACAATAAAATAATGTCCCATAACTTTTTCTCTCAACATCCTCAATTGTTGGAAATAATTTATAGTTGTAATTGGTGAAAACCATTAATGAAACAATTCCCGTAAAAATTAGAGCAGAGTTTTGATTAATTTTTAAAAATTGAGCAATTGGTATTAAAGGACCTATTCCAATATGTATTATTTTTCTGACTATTTCTTTGTTATCTTCATTATATTTTTTAAAAACTATTGAAATTAAAAAAATTAAAAATAAATATAATAAAATTACAGTAAATTTTATCAATTTGGTTAAGCTGCTTTTTGATGAGTTGTCATTACTCGAAGCTTTAATATTGCTTTAGCTTCTAGTTGCCTTACTCTTTCTCGCGAAACATTAATTTGTCTTCCTATTTCTGCGAGTGTTAATGGTTCTTCACCATCTAGCCCAAATCTGAGCTTCATGATTTTTTGCTCTCTTTCATTTAATTGAGAAAGCCAAGTTCCTAAATGCTCTTTTTGAATAGTTCTATCCATACCTTCCATAGGCTCTTCACAGTTTGGATCAGGTATGAGTTCACCAAGTGTACTTCTGTCTTCTTCCCCTCTTGCATGTGCATCTAGGGAGGCGCAAGGAGCACTTTGAGAAATTAAATCTTCTAAATCTTTTTGATCAATTCCCATCTCAGTTGCCATTTCCAATCTTGTAGGTTGTCTGCCAAATTTGTGTGATAATTCTCTGGAGACTCTTCTCATTTTGGATAGTTTTTCACTTATGTGAATAGGCAAACGAATGGTTCTAGCACTGTTATCAATTGCCCTCGTCATTCCTTGTCTAATCCACCAGTAAGCATAAGTTGAGAATTTATATCCCATAGCAGGATCAAATTTATCTACGGCTCTTTCAAGTCCAATAGCTCCTTCCTGGACAAGATCTAATAATTCAAGCCCTTGGTTTTGGTATTTTTTTGCAACTGAGACAACGAGCCTTAGATTAGCTGCCATCATTCTATCTCTTGCTCTTTTGCCAATCTTAATTTGATAAAGATTTCGTTGGGTTCTATCAGTTTCAGGAATTTGTAGCAACTTTTTCATGTTCTGAACATGATGAGCTAACTCTATTTCCTCTGCTGGAGTCAAAAGAGGTACTCTTCCAATGCTACTTAAGTAATAGCCAATAGAATCTGAAGCGAGTCTGCCAGATTTTTTTTGGCTTTGTTTTGCCGTAAGACTGGATTTCGATTTGCGAGATTTGCCCGCAGTGTTTGGTAATCTTGGCTCATCAAAATTATTATCTGAAGAGCTTTTCGCAGATTCCAGAGGGATCCCCATCACCCTGGCCTCCTAAATAATGGATTTTTTAAAAAGCTAGCACTGAAATTGAAATAAAAACTACTTTTACGTTGAAATTTTAAAGACAAAAATTTTTTTTTTATAGCTTATTTCTTGAAATCCATTGATATGAGATGATTTTATAAAAAATAAAAAAAATTTAAAATATTAAGTATTTTTATAAATGTTGTAAAAATCAATATTAATTTTATTTTTCTATGAGGTCAATTTGCGAACGATTATGCGATGAATCTAATTCATATTTCGAATATGAACCATCATCTTTCATTATCCAAGAAAAGTAATTATCTTTAATGTAAGTTTGCAAAAGCGTGTATATTTTAGATTTCAATTCATAATCCTCTATAGGAGTAACAGCTTCTATTCTTCTATCAAGATTTCTTCTCATCCAATCTGCACTCCCTATAAAAACCTCATTATCCCCGTTATTACAAAACCAAAAAATTCTTGAGTGTTCAAGAAAATGGCCAATAATGCTTATAACTTTAATATTTTCACTTAAATTTTTTCTTTGGGGATATAGGCAACAAATACCTCTTATGATGAGGCTAATTTTTACACCTGAGTCTGAAGCTAAATAAAGCAGTTTAATTATTTCTGGGTCTACTAAAGAATTCATTTTTGCGATTATTTCGGCTTTTTTGCCTTCCTCTGCATTTTTAATTTCTCTCTTTATCAGAAATATAAATTTCTCTCGCATCGATGAGGGAGAAACTAATAACTTTTGATAACTTTTTTGTTTAGAGAAACCAGATAAGTAGTTAAATAACTCAAGTAAATCAGATGCAATATCAGGATCCGTTGAAAGTAATCCTAAATCTGTATAAAACTTTGAAGTATTAGAGTTATAATTTCCTGTTCCAATATGGAAATAATTCCTTAATCGTCCTTTCTCTTTTCTTACTGTTAAGGCAATTTTTGTATGTGTTTTAAATCCGATGATTCCATATACAACATGAATGCCAGCTTGTTCAAGTTGTTTGGCCCATTGAATATTATTGTCTTCATCAAATCTTGCTTTTAGTTCAACAAGAGTCATTACTTCTTTACCATTCTCTGCAGCTCTCATTAAAGCTGCAATTATAGGGGAATCTTGGGAAACTCGATATAAAGTAATTTTTATAGCCATTACAAGTGGATCATCAGCTGCTCTGTTTATAAATTCTTCAACTGAAGTTTTAAATAGGTCATAGGGATGATGAAGCAGAATATTTTTTTTCCTAAGTATCTTGAAAATAGAATTAGGGTTTTTGTTTGAAGGCAAATCTAAATGTTTTAATTCTGGGTGAGTTTTTCCAATTAGTAGATTTTCTTTTAAATCATCTCTATCAATTTTTGTAAGCTGATTTAAATCGTCTAGGCCTAATAAACTTTTGCAAAAGTATATATATTCTTTCTGTATTGAGATACTTTCAATAAGTAACTTTAGAATATTTTCTGGCATATCTGACTCCACTTCTAATCTAACTACGTCTCCACCTAATCTTCTTTTTTGCAAACTTTGTTCAACAGCTAAAAGTAGATCATCAGCTTCAAGTTCTTTTAATTCTAAATCTGCATCTCTTGTCACTCTAAAAAAAGAGTAATTTATACATTCCATTCCGTTAAATAAAGTATTTATATTATTCCCAATTAAATCTTCAACACTTATGAAATAGTGAGAACTTTCATCACTAAGTTGAGTAATTTCATTGGGAATTCTTATAAATCGGGGTATATTTTTTGTTGGTATTTTTACTCTGACAAACTGATTTTTAGAATTCTCCTCATCCTTTATTAAAGCTGCTAAATTTAGACTTAAATTACTTATAAAAGGAAATGGATGTGCCGGATCAACAACTAATGGAGTTAATAAAGGGAAAATAGATGTTGTAAAGAAGTTATTACACCAATTTCTTTGATTATCACTTAGGTCCTTATATTTTTTTAAAATTACACCTTTTTCTTTTAATTCATTTTTTAATTCATTATTTACATAGTTTTCTTGGAGAATAGTTAACTTCTTTATTTCATTATTGATTTTTTTTAATTGCTCTTTAGGGGTAAGTCCGTCAATACTTTTTTTAGTAATTTCTGCTTCAACTTGAGCCTTTAATGAAGCTACTCTTACCATAAAAAATTCATCTAGGTTATTACTAAAAATTGAACAAAATTTTACTTTGTCTAGGATTTTGTACTCCTTTTCCATTCCAGTAAGGAGAACTCTTTTATTAAATTCAATCCAACTTAATTCTCTATTAATAAAAACATCAGCCTGGCGTTTCATTTCAATACTTTTGATTTTTGATTATTAAAAGAATTATTACTTTTACCCTCTGCAATAAGGTATATCATGAAAAGCAAGATAACGGAACCAGCTATAAAAGGAGATTTAGGACCAAAACTATCATAAACCCTTCCTGCCATTGCAATTCCTAAAACCCCCCCAAGACTCTGTAGACCTTGAAGATTACTTAAAATTGATCCTTGTTTATCAATGTCTAATTTCTTTGATATTAGTGCTCTTAAGGTGGGCGTAATTAATCCTGCCCCAACGGCTAAAAATGATACAGCTGAATAAATATTAATTGTCGCATTTTCTTTTGGAGCAGTTATTAAAAGAGCACATGCTACAAGAATGAAGCCTGATCCGATAAGTGTTAATCGCATTTCTCCAAATTGTTTTACAAGAGGCCCAATTAGTCCTCCCTGAACGATAATTGCAATTATTCCTACTACAACAAGAGTTCCACTTGATGCTTTTGTCGTCCAGTTTAAAGATTCTTGAAGGAAGAATATAAGTATATTGGTCAATCCAGTAAAAGCAATAAAGTAAATAAAAAAAGCTAATGATAATTTTTTAATCTTTTCTTCTTTGAAAACTGTAAATAGGTTTTTTAAAGGGTTTTTTATAAAAGGTTTTGATTTATTTGAGTCACTATTAGGCTTGGTTTCCGGTAAGTAAAAAAATACAAGGAGGAAATTTATTATTGGAATGATTGAGGCTATCAAAACTGGAATAATAAAATTATTATTTGTATTTTTGGCAAAAATAACAACAAAAATATTACCTAAGAAAAAACTTAAACCAAAAGCTACACCAATAAGTCCAAATGTTTTTGCTCTTTTTTCAGGGCTTGAAATATCTGCAAGAATTGTTGTTGCAGTAGCTGCAGTTCCCCCACTTAAACCGTCAATTAGTCTTGCTAAAAATAATAAAAATAAAGGGATAGAGGCTATTGAATTTGACCAATTAAATAGAACCGTAAAAGATAATATTGATATTCCTATGACTGAACCAGTAATACAAAAAAGAGTGACAGGTCTTCTTCCATATCTATCGCTCATAAGTCCTATAAAAGGAGAAGCTGTAAATTGAGCTAATTGGTAAGTGCATGATAATAAACCATATGTACTTGCTTTAGAATCAAAAAGTAAAACAAAGGAGGGTAATATAGGTAGTAGTATGCTTTCACTTAAACGATCATTTAGAAGAGTGATAAAGGCACTAAGGAGAGTAAATTTTTTATTTGGTTTTAATAAACTTTCTTTCACAATATTTACCTTCATTACCATTAACTTCTACTACCATACTTGTTAATGGAGATTATTGTGCCCGGCATTGTTTATTTAGTTGGAGCAGGTCCTGGTGACCCTGAGCTTCTAACTCTAAAAGCTTTACGCCTAATAAAAAATTGTGATGCATTAGTACATGATGCTTTGATCCCGGATGAAATAACAAAAGAGGCAGGAAAACATACAGAAATTTTCCATGTAGGTAAAAGAGCTGGAAAGTGTTCTGTACCTCAGAATGAAACTAATGCTCTTATTTTGAAATTGGCAAAAGAAGGCAAAAATGTTGTAAGGCTTAAAGGGGGAGACCCATTCGTTTTTTCTAGAGGTGGTGAAGAGGTATCGATTTTAGAAAAAAATGGAATTTCAGTTGAAATAGTTCCTGGTATTACTTCTGGAATAGCTGCCCCTACATATTTTGGTATTCCACTAACCCATAGAGATGCTGCGAGTTCCGTAACTTTCGTCACTGGACATGAGCGTGTAGATAAGGAAAAAAAGACAGTGAATTGGAGAGATTTAGCTAAATCATCAGATA
>Ga0209359_10000248_pt1 | contig 12871 bp, 10 predicted proteins | sample MarorgKNORR_S2LV_FD_188224 | JGI IMG/M metagenome (GOLD analysis project Ga0209359, IMG submission 188224) | Marine microbial communities from the Southern Atlantic Ocean, analyzing organic carbon cycling - Surface_A/KNORR_S2/LV (SPAdes) (version 2) | ecosystem: Environmental > Aquatic > Marine... | reverse complement strand
ACAGCGATACCTAACTCACGTGGTTGGGTTCCTGTTACAACACTGGTCGGTGGTAAGTTTGTTAAGAAAGCATTCAACACTAAGAACGGTGAGTTCGCAGAGGTTGGTGCAGCGGGTACAGGTGTCACAGACAAGACATTCGAGAAGGGTAAGAGTTTAGTAGAGAAGTTTGATAGTGTCTATCCTATCCGTGACTCAGAGGGTAAGATCAACTATGATACTATCAACTGCTCACCAGAAAACACACGTAAGAAACCATGTTTCCCAGAATTAATTTTTGACAATGCACAGAGCACTACCCTTTTGAAGGCACTACCTATCATTGATGACATAGGTGCTATGGTCGGTGTGCTCATGAGGAAGAAGGGATCTAATATCGACACGACTGCTAAAGTCAGAGCGATGTTCACATGTAATGACCCAGAAGGAACAGGTGCTAAACTCACACCTATCATCAAAGATGGTAAGGTAGAGAAAATCAGAGTCGACAAGCCTGGCGTTGGTTATGGTCTAGACCCAGACAATACATACTGCCCTAAAGAACAGAAGCACTTCCTTGTAGATGTTGTAGGACTGGGTGACTATGCTGACGTAGGAGATGTACTCTACTATCAAGAGGAGGACGGTGATCCTAACCAAGCAATACTACAGGTGATAGACTATGATTGGGAAGGCACTGGATTTGCTGCTCTAGCAACACTAGACAAGACTGATTACGTCCCACCTGGTTTAAAACTACAGACACTTGGTGGCACATATAAGTTTACACTCAATCCACTCAAGGAGTTCTATGACCTCGCTATTCCTTCTACTGCTACAGCATTATATGCTAGTTGTGATGACATACTACCAGTGCTCGACACCATCGACATCACCAACGTAGGTGACAACTACACAGATCCTAAGATCTATGTGGGTCAGGAAGAGATAGGTGATATCTCAACTGATGATAAGGGTAAACTGTTGACACCTACTATCACAACCAAGACTCTTGGTTTCGTTAAACCTCGGATCGTAGATCCAACAGGTTTTGGTGCTGAGATAGTACCTACATATCAGTACGTAGGACCTACTAAATTTACTGAGATCTTCGAGTCTCAATCATATATCGACTGCGTAGGACACAATGGCTAGACAGGATACATCTAATACAAATCTATTTGATGGTAGTAGTGATGAGAATGAAAATCCTCAACATATTACGAACTATCCAAAGAACTGGGTAACAGTGACCTCAGCGGGTCATGTACTGGAGTTTGACAACACAGAGGATGGTGAAAGGATCAGATTAATCAATGGTAAAACTGGTTCTATCATTGAAATGGACGAAGAAGAAGACACATATATCATAAGTGCAAGAGATTTACACCTAAATAGTGACGCAACGACCACCCTCAAGGTCGGTAAAAACAAAAAAGAGGACAAACTTATCATTCAAGTGATCGGTGATGCTCACCTCAACGTGGAAGGAAACTTACACACAGAGGTAGAGGGTGACAGATTTGATAAGGTTAGCGGTAGATATGAATTAAAGTGTGGCGACATCGCCATAGATTCAGCATCTGGAATAGGTGTCAATGCCGATAACGAAATCAGATTCATTGCCAACTCTATTAACGAACGATGCACCTTCAAACGCCTAGACATGGCAGCTGGTGGACAGTTAACAGAGGTTATCAACGGTAACCGTGTGATCAGGATGGATAAAGAAGGAGGAACGTTCGCTTTAGAATCAGCGGGTGATCTCCGATTCAACGTCAAAGGTTGTCAGTACGACAACGTTGGTAGAAACAGTTTTACAGAAGTCCAAGGCAGTTGCAAGACAGTTGCCCATGGCAAGAGTATTGAATGTATCGAGGGTGGAGCACCCGATGGTATGGAAGTATCAAAGAGTTCAGGAACAGGATGGGAACTCGATACAAAGGGATCAGACGCTAAAATAAACACAAATGATTTTACAATGAGTGCCTCAGGCTCTGCGAGTATGTCTGCAAGTTCCGAATATAGAATTACATGTAATAACGGTATATACCTTAATTGACATTCTGACGTGAATGTACTATAGTAAAGGAACAGACCAAATGTTTGGTATGACCATATCTTCTAGTCAAGCTAAGACTCTCGTTGATTTTATTGACGCTGAGAAAGCAAACTACATAGAGGAGAAAGTTAAAGGAGTGCCCAACCAGAAGAATGCTATGGAGATCTATAAGGAGATCCATGCTAATCTGGAGGACATCAAGCACTATGCCAATGACATCATTCAGTATGCCAGATGTCATAGTGGCACAATGTCCACTCCAAATGCGTACCCACTACCCTATACTAAGGATAGTGATTTATATGATGACCCATGGAAACAGACTTTCTAAAACAATGCGTAGTGGACATCCCCGCACGTACCTTCACACTCATTAGTGATACCTCTGAGGTAGAGCGACTTGTATGTGAGGACTCAGACCAATTCCAAAGGGTATTGGGATTCGTTAGAGCAACGTGCCAAGTAAATGAAGTAACTTACAAGTATTAATTATGTCACATTCGGCAACGTATTATAAGATCAAAGACATCTTACGTGCTGCCCCCAAACCAGTAACAGATGAGGTGCTACTTGAAGTAGCGTCACTTGCTATTGCTGAGACATTGGGTGAAAGAAATGTTGAACCTATTAAATGGGACAGCAAAATTATGGATGACCTTATGCTAGACTCACTCGACATGGTTGAGTTAGTCATGTTTCTTGAGGAATGCTTCAGCGTAGAAATACGAGACGAGCAAGCAGGAGAGATAGTCACCGTTGGTGATGCTATTACTGTCGTCAAGGAAAACAAAGCAGGAAAACCACGTAAGGTGGACAAACGTAAGGTCAGCAAGTCATTCGCTCAACAAACAGAAGCGAGAGCATCCAAGCAAGCACAACTTGATGCTGACATCGACAAAGCGTTAGATGAAGACTAAAAAAATATTTTACAACTATGTGATGGGTGGAAGTGAAGAGAGTTTCCTTGATGAAGGGGAACTCGATTTCTTTCCAGAGGATTATTTTGAGGAACCAACTCCTGCTCTCAAAGAATATGACCCTGACTATAGGCACTCCAAGTGCCCTGCGTTCAAAGAATACTATAAGAACACATGGGTCATGAAGCAATGCTTCCCACTTGGTATCATATATAAATCTACTGAGAAACTTTTAGAAACTAATCTTGGACAAGATACGTTCGATGAGTATTTCATGCTAGGTGATGGTTGGTTGGACGGTACACACCCAGAGGTACAGTTCAAACAAGGTTACTGTTTTTGGACAGAGGACAGTGACGTGTGGATTGAACAGTTTCAACACCCCGATATGACAAGGAAGGGTCTAGACGTAGTGTCTGGTACATTTCCCATATCTGTTTGGCAACGACCTATCAACTTAGGATTTACGGTAAAGAACTATGACCAAAACATCTGGATCGAAAAAGGATCCCCGCTTTGCTATGTTAGATTCTCTAGCCAAAGAACAAGAGATGTCAAATTCACTCTTGAAAAGCGATCCATCCCTAAAGAAGTGCTTAAGCGACAACTACAAAGCTTGTGGCTCAAAGACTGGCACAAAAACTTCTCATGGAACCTCATCAAACAAAGACTGAGGAAGGAAGAGGAGACTGAAAACAAATGCCCTTTTGATTTTTTATGGAAGAGATAACTCAACTACACAAGGAGTTTCGTACACTTGACGGAGTGGGTGTATGTAAAGTATACTTTATAAATGGTATACCCTTTTCCTTTGATGAAGAGGAAGTTCCCGACAACCTTGCTGACGTAGTGAAGGCAGAGGAGAAACCTCATTTTACTAATGAGGATCTATATAGAGGTAGTAGTTACCTTTTAGAAGAAGGATTTGAACTTGATGTACTCCTTGAGGAAATCAATGACGATCTATTCAATGATGGTGACGACTCACCATATCACAAAATACCTAAACGATACTAAAATACATGGACTATTCGGATAAATCCATCCGTAAGACCGCCAAAAAAATTATTAAAGATAAGAAAGCATGGACACCCGCTGAGGTTGCCTATGCTAAACTAATACGTAAAAGATTGAAAAAGACTACAGAATGATTGTTTCGTTATTTCCGACACCACTGTTATTCAGTGACTTTGATGTTAAACCCGAACTATTACAATGGGTTAAAAAGCATCATGAACATAGTATGTACCACGAAGGTAACTCATCCTCAGCAGGATGGCATTCGGAATATAACTTACACGAACAACAATCTTTCCTCGGTCACTCTCTACTAATCTATGCTCACATTGCTCACTCGATGAAGCAGTTGAGTGATGCTCCATTCTACATTAATAGTATGTGGGCGAGTGTTAATAAGACTGGCGATTACAATTACTCACACACCCATCTAGGTGTGGACTTTTCTGGTGTCTTGTATTTACAGACACCATTTAATTGTGGTGACATAGTATTTGAGGATGATAACGCACGGTTTAGATATAACTGGAAGTTAGATCAAGAGATTAAAGAGGAGAACGGTTACCATGATAGTATGTGGGTACACCCTACAGTTGGTAGATGTTTGATCTTCCCTGCTCATATCAGACACCACGTAGAGAAGAATGAGTCTATTGAAGATCGTATTAGTATTGGATTCAATTTAAAATTTCGATGAAACTATCTAATGGTGAGGTTACTATCATTGATGACCTCATACCGACACAGCAACAGATCAGATTATATGTAGAAGCATGTACTCTACCATATCAGTTGGCGGGTAGTAATAAGTTTGACGTACAAGATATAAAGACACAGAAACCAATATCATATGTGGATCAGAAATGGGTGGTAGAGAACTTCTTTACTGATGGTATCGCAGGGTTCCTTGACGACTATGTACCTCCTAATGTAGAGAAAGCATATGTCAACTGTGGTATCCACAGTGAGAGTCCTGATGTACATTGTGATAGTTCACGCAAAGGTGACAAGACATTGCTATACTATATGAATAGAGAGTGGAAGCATGAGTGGGGTGGTGAGACTATACTACTAGGTGATGACGCACAAGAAATAGAATACTGTTGCCCATATAAACCTGGCAGAATAATTATATTTGACAGCACCATACCACACTCAGCAAGGCAGCAGTCGTTCGCTGCTCCAATGTATAGGTTTACGTTAGCGATCAAGTTCAATGCTTGAAGAATTTTTAGAGTGGTTTGAAGGAGAGTTCAACAACTGGGGACAGGCATCTAGTTGGCCATCTTACTATGCTCATGTACTGTTGACACATGAGAGGACAGAGGGCACTAAGTTCCTATCACACCAGAGATATAAGTATAATAATAAAGAGTATAGACGTAAAGAGATAGAGATAGTAGAGAGAGATGGAGAGATCATAGCACTCAATCCAGTAGCAGATATACACTTCATCAAGGAAGGTGACATGTATGTTGGACGTAACTTTAAAAAGGTGTGGGTTAACGAAGGATACCTCAGATCTGAAGCAATATTGGAGAAAGATAAGTACACAGTGGTGGACAGAGGATACGATGAAGAGGGAAAACAGACATGGGGCAGTCGTTACGGACCATTTGTCTTCGATAAGACGTATAAATAAATGGAGAACTTAATGTAGGGTACGTGTGGCAACTCGTAAGATATCAGACCTAACTCTACTGACGACAGTATCACCTTCAGATACCCTTCTGTTACTTGATAACTCAGACCCAGTAGATACTAATAAAAAGACGGAAGTAGGATCCATATTCAAGGCGGTGCCTGGTGGATCACAGAACCAGCCTGGTCTATCATTTGACCAGAAGACAGCGACTGGTTTATATTCAACAACACAGGGTGAACTAGGTATATCACTTGGTGACTCCAAACTATTACTTGAGAAGCAGTCTACTTCACTTGTATTATCAGCTAGAGACTCAGCAGACTCTAACTTAGACCTGACACTACAGGCACTAGGTACTGGTCTGATTAGATTCAACTCTACCATTGCTATCAATGACTCTGTTTTTACTGTACCTAACAGTTCAGACAACAGTAAGATAATAAAATTTTCTGCCACACAACTACCCACAGGGACGACTAGAACATTTGTATTCCCTGATGCAGGAGTTGAGACTGATACTCTCGTAACTACATCATCTGTACAGACACTTACAAGTAAGACACTTGTATCACCTATATTCACTGGTGACCTCACTGGTGTTAACCTTACATTGTCTGGTAACCTCCAAGTTGATGGTAACAGTACACTTGGATCAGATAATAATGATACATTGACAGTCGCAGCGGTATCCACATTCAACGCCAACGCAACACTCAACAACCCAGTCACTATAAATGCTGCCACAACCTCGACTGATGACATAACTATCAATCAGACGAGTGCTACTGGGACATACAAAAAGTTAAAGTTTTTTGACACAAGTCAGGACACCAACGCAGGAAGAGACGTAGCAGACCTATGTGTCTCTACTGACTCAGCGTCAAGGGTTCTTGATTTACAGTATTATGATAGAGATACAGACTACACATCTACCAATTTCACATATGGTATAAGAGTAGCGAGTATCGCATATACTATGCCTGATGTAACAGTCAACATCGTCAATGGTGCTGTAGATAGTTTTACTATCACTAATGCGGGTGCCAACATATCACAAGGAATGACAGCAGTCATACTTGGTGATGGTTCTGATGCTGTTGTGACTCCTGTAGTAATCAATGGTGCTCTAGCATCTGTTACTATCGACGCAGGAGGTCAAGACTACACTGCTGCTACTATTCAGTTCACAACCTCTGGTGGTGGACTAAAGTACAGGACATACAACCATGCGAATGCCACACAGACAAGTAACGAGATTATCCACACAGGTAACCTTAACTTGATCAGTGAGATCGGTTCAGTCAGTAACTTAGTTACAACTGGATCAGTTAATTTTGACGACGGTACATTCGTATTAGATGATTCAAACAACCGTATAGGTATAGGTATTACTCCTAGTGCATATAAGCTCGAAGTCGGAGGAGATATATACTTTACAGGTGGTCAATTAATTGGTGGTGACTCATCATCATTTGTACTTCAAAGGAGACTAGATGCTACTCCAATGAAGTTTAACAAGTTTGATGGTACCACTGAAATGATGATTGACTCAGATGGTCAGGTGGGTATCAACAAGACTCCTGCTAAACGATTTGATGTTGCAGGTGATAGTAATGTAGATGGAGACTTCTATGTTACTGAAACTGATTCAGTCAACCAAGTTGGTGGTGCTTTATACGCTAAACGTTTGAAGTTAACCGACATCAACGGAGCAGTTCAGACTATTACTGCTGACACAATATCTGCTACTAGCAGAACAAAAGTTATTTTCCACGCTTACTCTTAAAATTCAATGGCAAATGGTGTACTAGCGTCATATCAGTCCGCTACAACAAAATATACTAATGCATATGTGGATCCCGCTACTAATCCTAACGGGCTAGTACGTGCTGATTTCCCTATGTACACAACTCCTAGTGCTACACTCACAAGTGGTTCACTCAGGATGATGAATACGACTGGTGCTACAGCAACCGTAGACGTTGCTATTCAAGATTATACAGAACAGATCGAGTTTGCTGTTCCTGGCTCACAGAGTCCTACAGTATCAAACTTCTCGGAGTTTAGTTTTGTACCTAACTCAAAGGTAACATCTTCGTATGTTATTATCTCAGGTCACAACGGTACAGCATATGTACCTGGCGAAGTGTTGACTGTTACTGGTGGACCTTCAGGTACACAGACAGCAAAGTGCGTCGCATGGGACGCTGCCAACCTCAAGGTGTGGTATGAACAACCCGCAGGGTCATGGCCAACAACTATTGCTACAATGACACTAGCAGGAGCTGGTGGTGGTAGTGGTACTATTACTGATTCATACGTAGGAACCAGTGGTAGAGTCATATTCTATGACAGACTACAAGGTCAGTTATTGATACAGAATGATACTGTGATCAATAATATCAAGTCATTATATTATACAGAACCAGCTAACCAAATGGTATCTGGTATCGGTGGAGCAGGACAACTATCAATCTCATCAAGAGGTTATGAGTGGTTACCTTCACTATCAACAGTGAAATTATATAATAGTGGGCAAAATGGTGCCACTGTGACTGCTGAGTGGAAGCAATTAGAGGGTAGTCAACCAGAGGTTATTATCTCAGGTGTATCCTACAGTAACGATCAGAACAAGATCTTAAAATCATATCCAATTCCAAACAATTCTGAAGTGAGTTTGACAGGTCTGGTACTTGAACAGTGGCAGAATCTATACGTGAGTGCGTCAGCTGGCGTAGCATTTAATTTTATAGGATTTGAAGAAAGCGTAACTATTAGTTAATTAAATGGCACTAACAAGACTAAAGAATGTCTTTACCTCGAAGACAGGCCGTTGTATCTACGTCAACCCTGACGATTTTGATGCTTCGGATTCTTTTGATAATAGAGGTAATAGTCCTAACAGACCATTCAAGTCAATTCAAAGAGCACTGGTTGAGTCAGCACGATTCTCATATCGTACTGGACAGTTCAACGATGCTTTCGAGTCATTTACGATAGTATTATATCCCTCAGAGTATGTACTGGACAACAGACCAGGCACAAATACTACAGGGCAAGCATTTATAGACGATGATATACCCATATTAAATACCAGTTCTGACTTAGATCTACAGAACACAGATGGTACACCTAACCCTGACAACCTACTCTATAAGTTTAACTCAGTAGAAGGTGGTATCATCATCCCAAGAGGTACATCCCTCGTGGGTATGGATCTTAGAAAGACTAAACTAAAACCATTATATATTCCCGATCCTGCATCTGGATCAATCGAAAGATCAGCAATATTCCGTGTGACTGGTGGATGTTATTTCTGGCAGTTCTCATTCTTTGATGGTCCTAAGACTGGTGTGTACACTGACCCAGCTCAACCAACAGCATCAACACCACCAACATACTCTCACCACAAATTGTGTTGCTTTGAGTATGCTGATGGAAAAAATGTTTTGAGCAGTGTCAACGACACAGCGGGCAACGCTCTTACTATCACTGACTTAGATCTATACTATCAGAAGGTAGCAAAAGCATTTGATGATATTCCTGACACTACTGGTGTTGTCTCAGCAGACGAGTTCCAGAAGAGAGTCGAGGAGAACAGAATTGTAGGTCCTAATACCTCAGGTCCTATTACTATCAGTAGTATAGTCACTGACTATATCAACAGTGGTGTGTATACTACAACAGCAGAGGTAACAACAACAACCCCTCATGGATTTTCTAACGGAACCCCAGTTCAAATCGAAGGTGTCTCAGGGTCTGTGGCTGGTAGATTTAACGGTTCATATTTTATTACAGAAGTACCAACCACAACAACCTTCCGATACATAATAAAGAACCCTAATCAGGCTGCTCCAGCTAACAACCCAACTGCTACTGGTTCAACAGTACGAGTTGAGATTGATAACGTTGACTCAGCATCACCATACATATTCAACATATCTCTACGTTCAACGTGGGGTACATGTGGTATGCATGCTGATGGTAACAAGGCAACTGGATTCAAATCAATGGTTGTCGCTCAGTTCACTGGAGTATCACTGCAGAAAGATGACAATGCTTTCATTAAATGGGACGGATCAACTTACATAGCAGGTAATCATACAGATGGCGACAGTATTTACAGACCGACCTACCGAAACTTCCACGTTAAGTGCTCTAACGACGCAGTTATTCAGGCAGTTTCTGTTTTCGCTGTTGGTTTTGCTGATCATTTCGTTGCCCTTAGCGGTGGCGACCAGTCAATTACCAACTCTAACTCTAACTTCGGATCAACAGCTCTAAGAGCAAAAGGATTCAAGAACCTACCGTTCACACAGGATAAAGCGGGTAAGGTTACACATATTATTCCTCCTAAGAAACTAACTAGGACATACGCATTAATAAATGGGTACACATTCACCACTCAGCTGAACAATAGATCAGTCACGTCTTCTCCTGCTAACAACAGTCATGGACTGACTGCTAACCAATTCATACGTGTTGGTGCAGAGGATGCAGTAGAATCATATCAGATCTCAAGTGTAGCAAGTGATGGTACACTGACCCTCAACAGAGGATATCGTGGCACAGCTGGTACATACTCAATATATGGCGGTACGATTGATGAGATACCTGTTGGTTACATAGCACTTGACGTACAGAAGATAAAATATAATAGCAGCAGAACAGTGGGTACATCTAAACCCACATGGAATAGTTCAACGACAGTCCCAGCTAATACAAGTGTAACTTATGGTGGTAAAGCGTATTATACTGCTAGTGGTGGTACTACTGGCTCTACTCCTCCCACATGGAGCACCGCACCTCTTGCCAGATCTGACGGTGGAGTCACATGGTCATATATTGGAGATGTAGATACTAGATTATATCTCTATGGATACAATTCTGAAGCAACTAAACCTCCATATAAACTACAGGGTTATAACCTTGGTGCTCGTATCAATGACGTATTATATGTGTCACTGATTGATGGTAGTACACCCAAGACATACTATGCTAACGTCACACCAACTGGATCACAGACTGTAGCAGATAATCATTTCACAAATATAACTACACAGCAGTTCGTACCTGGTGACCCTAATCACCCACTACAGTACGATGATGAACTAAACTGTTGGTATGTGAGAATAACCTCAGCGACAAGTAGCAACACATCCTATGGTATACACTATCATCTAGGTAACGAAGCATTCTATGATACATCACTATTCACTGGTGCATCATACATGATGAGGATACCTGACAACAGGTCATCTAGAGACAGAACATATCGTATGAGATATGTGGTGGACAGTTCAGTTCTATCAAGAGACCCAATTAACGGTTATATTATTCAGCCCAGAAACGTAGCGACTGGACAGTCATACGAGAAAGTATATTATATCTACGATATTGAGAAGGTACAGACACTACAGTCAGGTGCTCAAAATGGTATCTACTATCTAACCATGTTAAATGGTAAGATCAGCCCATCCAACGGTAACCTCAGTAACTTTGCGTTCTCTCAGAATATCAACAACCTATATCCTCAGTTAGATAAGGACAACCCAACTGAAGATCCACTCAAGGCAACATCAATAGCATCTAATACTATTGTTGGTCTTGTTACTACCAGTGATGACTTAGGTAATGAAGCACTTGATCGCTCAATTACACGTGAGGTTATCTCTGACTATATCTTAGAGCAGAAGAATAACTACACAAACTATGCTTCAGCTGACCCAAGCAGTGCTAACTACATCACACTAGAAGCACGTGATGGTGACGCAGAGGAGATCAACCTAGCACTAAGGATGATACCACTGAATGCTACGGGTGGTACAGACCTAGAAGTTAGACGACCTAGTATCTTAAGATCAGGTAACCACACATTTGAATACGTTGGTTTCGGACCAGGTAACTATTCAACTGGTCTACCTTCAGTACAGAACAGAGTTCTTACTAATGATGAGATACTACTAGCACAGTCACAGAAGGAAGAAGGTGGTATCGCATTCTACTCTGGATTGAACAGTAATGGTGACCTATTCATAGGTAACACCAAGATCAGCTCAGTTACAGGTGAGGAAGAATCACTAGACACTCCAGTGTTATCAGTTGTTGGTGAGACAGCAAACTTACGTCCTACATTTGATGAGATAATCGTCAGGGATAAGATAACTATTGAGAGTAATACTCTAACAACAGAATTTAAAGGTAAGTTCCTTGTACAGGGTGAGACTACAATTAATGATAGAGTCACTTGTGCTGACATAACAGTCGGTAAGACAGGTGAGTCAAGTAAAAACATTGACGTTGTTGGATCATCGCCTGGTACTGGATCAGCAAACGATGGTGACTGGAAACTATTAGAACTACCTACACGTGGACAGTACACAGGATGGTACTGGGATGGTAACTATTGGGTCAAGCAAGGACTAACAGACACAGGTAATATCAGTATTACAGGTGGATCAGGTAATTCTGATGCCACGGGTAACATGACCTTCAGTAACGGGTTAGGACTGAATATTGGTTCTACTGGTCAGTTAACAGTCGGCACAGGTGCTACAACACTAGGTGGTACACTAGCAGTAACTAATCAGGCTACATTCTCGAATGACGTGGCAGTATATGGTGGTGACATCACAACTAACCAGAGCACATTCAACCTAATCAATACTACAGCAACCACACTACGCATAGGTGGAGCAGCAACCAACGTACAAATTGGTGCTAGCAGTGGTACTACAACCATAAACAATAACTTCTCATTGAGTGGTGACTTGACTATTGGTGGTGGTGACTTGACAGTCGGATCAACAACTGTTATCTCAGACAGTGGTGGTAGTTGTACATTAAAAGGTATTGATAGTATAGACTCTACGACTGAAGCGACTATCGAGAGTGCTATAGATACATTAAGCAACTTGACATCAGCCAGTTCTTTGAGTACAGTAGGTACTATTGGAACAGGTTCATGGCAAGGTAGTATAATTAACAGGACATATGGTGGTACAGGTCTAAACACCTCATCCATATCTAATGGTCAGTTACTTATAGGTTCATCAAGTGGATTCGCACTGGCAACTATCAGTGCGGGTAATGGTATCAGTGTTTCTAATGGTACAAATAGTATACAAATAGCAAACACTGGTGTTAGATCACTAGCAGTCAGCAACCAAGGTTCAAGTATCAGTCTTAACTCAAGCACAGGTACATTGACACTAACAATAGGATCAGGATCCAACGCATATGGATCAAGAA
>Ga0209359_10000246_pt1 | contig 12911 bp, 16 predicted proteins | sample MarorgKNORR_S2LV_FD_188224 | JGI IMG/M metagenome (GOLD analysis project Ga0209359, IMG submission 188224) | Marine microbial communities from the Southern Atlantic Ocean, analyzing organic carbon cycling - Surface_A/KNORR_S2/LV (SPAdes) (version 2) | ecosystem: Environmental > Aquatic > Marine... | reverse complement strand
GGTTGATGTGAATCACGCCTATACGAGCGCACTGAAGAGAGCCAGCAAGACACTAGAAATTGTTCTTTATGTATTAAAAAAAGATATTCCAATAATATCAGACCAAGCGTTAAATGAAAGAAACTACGGCAGCTTAACTGGCATGAACAAAGATGAAGCTCGAAATAAATGGGGTGATGAACAAGTTAAGCTATGGAGACGTTCCTATGATATTGCCCCAGAAAATGGGGAAAGTCTGAAAGATACATGCAACCGTACTATCCCGTACTTCAAGAAAAATATACTTCCCAAATTACATGATGGTGAAAATGTCATTATTACCGCTCATGGTAACTCACTTAGATCCATAATAATGCATGTGGAGGATTTAAGTGAGGAGGCGATTGTGAATGTTGAAATAACAACTGGGATACCAATTGTTTATGAATATGAAAATAAAAAAATAATCAAAAAAACTGAGTTATTTGTAAAAAGATATTAGAAACCAAATCATATTATGAATGTACTTTTTATTGGTAATGCAATTATCGATGTAATCTCTCATTTGGATGAGATAAATCAAGTTGACCCTAATTTTATTGGTAAAATGCAAATTGTCTCTCAAAAAGAGATCAATGATAAAATTAAGGTTTTATCAAATAAAAAAATAGTTCCGGGTGGGAGTGCAAATAATAGTGCATGCGGCCTAGCAATGCTCGAGGAAGAAGTATGTTTCATTGGAAAAATCGGCAATGATCACTATGGGAAAGTCTATCTTGATCAGAATAAAGCGCATAATGTAGAAACAGGCCTTATGGTAGTCGATAATAAATCTACAACAGGACTTTCACTTGTTTATGTAACACCAGGCGGGGAAAGAACTATGAATACTTTTCCTGGGGCCTCTGCAGAGCTTGATACATCAGACATACCAAAAGCTACTTTTAGTGGGATTTCTGGTATTTTTATAGAAGGGTACATTCTATACTCGCCCCATGGGCTTGAACTTATGTCCAAGTCAATCAATAGTGTCATAACGAATAAGGGCTTTACAGCAATTTCTCTATCAGATGTGGATTGTGTTGATAGATATAGAGTTCATTTTTTAAATCTAATTAAGTCCAATGAAATCAATCTTATTTTTGGTAATAAAATGGAGATGATGAGTCTCTTGGAGGTTAAGACAGAAATGGATCTAATAAAAAAAATGAGAGAGCTTTCAAGGTTTGTAGAAAGATTAATCATGACATCGGGTAAAAATGGCTCATTATCCATCGAAAAGGGCGTGCTTATTGATGCCTCAACAAACGATGTGGAAAATTGCATAGATACAACAGGGGCTGGTGATTTATTTGTCTCTGGGTACCTGAAAGCATACCTAAATAAATCTAGTCCAATTGACTGTTTGAAAGCTGGTAACTTTGTCGCCTCAAAAATTTTAAAGAGAGATGGCGGTAAATTAGATTTTTCTGATTACAGAGAAATAAAAAACAATATCCATAGATATATCTTATAGCTTTCTCAATGAGATTTGATTTACGGAATGATTTTCTGACTTTCTAAGTATTAAGTTAGCTCTTTGCCTAGTTGGCAAAATATTTTCTATCAAATTTACGTGATTTATTTTTTCCCAAAGCGACGTTGCAACATTTACTGCATCTTCGTCTGATAAATATGAATATTTATTAAAATACGATTTTTCCTCTTTAAAGGCAGTCGCCTTCAGTTTTAAAAATCTCTGAATGTACCAATTTTTTATATTCTTTTCATCTGCATCAACAAATATTGAAAAATCAAAAAAATCAGATACGTACGGAATTGCGTTGCCATCTCTTGGGAGTGGGGCCGGTTGAAGCACATTTAAACCCTCGATAATTAGTATATCGGGTTTATTTACGTGAATAAATTCACCGGGAACATTATCATAGAGCAAATGCGAATAAACAGGCGCTTTAACATTTGATTTTCCGGATTTAACGGAATTTAAAAAATCAAGTAATAGTGTTAGGTTGTAGCTCTCAGGAAATCCCTTACGCTCCATCAAAGATCTCTTTTCAAGATTGTTATTACTCATCAAAAAACCATCTGTATTGACAAGTGATACCGTTATATTATCTGACCATTTAGATAACAAAGCTTGAAGAATTCTTGATGTTGTGCTTTTTCCAACTGCAACAGAACCTCCGATACCAATGATGAATGGTACTTTAAAATTTTTTTTTCCTAAAAATAAATTAGTTGCTTCAAATAATTTTTCCGTGCCAGATATATATAAATTTAAGAGACGAGAAATTGGTAAATACACATCTCTTACCTCATCTATTGACATAGGTTCATTTAAGCCCCTTAGCTCTACTATTTCATTTTCAGTTAGATTTAAAGTGGCGCCAAAACCCAAATCAGCCCATTCTTCTTTTGAAAAAATTATGTAAGGTGAATTTTGATTTTTTGATTGATGCATGTGATAAAATTACTATTTTCTAGATTTTTTTTCTTCATGACCTGATACACCCCTTCTTCGCATAAGTTCGCCACAAACATCGTCAATACTTAAATTACCTTGCTCGAGCAATACCATTAAATGATAAATCAGATCTGCAGCCTCTTTTTTAAGGTTTTCTCTATCCTTTGACAGCGCTGCAATTATTACTTCAGATGCTTCTTCACCAATTTTTTTAGATAAATACTCAATGTCACCAATTAATTTTGCAGTATATGAAAATTCTGCATCCTTAAAAGCGTTATTCTTTATTGTTTCCGTAAGCTTTTCTAAATAATCTATATTTTTCATCGAGTTTTCAGACATAAATCCCCCTATCTGACGTTGATGCCTCGTTCCTTCATGTATTGCTTGGCTTCATTAATTGTGTATTCCCCAAAATGAAAAATGGAGGCCGCTAAAACAGCGTCGGCATGTCCCAACTTTATACCATCAACTAGGTGTTGAAGGTTGCCAACCCCGCCGCTTGCAATAACTGGAACGTTCACAATATCTGTAATTTGTTTAATCAGTATATTGTCAAATCCAGATCTTGTTCCATCTTTATCCATTGATGTTATTAAGAGCTCACCCGCACCCAATGATACAATTCTTTCGACATAATGCAACACATCAATCTCAGTATTAATTCTACCTCCATGAGTATAAACTTCCCACTTATTCTGTGCATCATTTTTTTTTGCGTCTACAGCAACCACGATACATTGAGAGCCATACTTATCTGCAGCGTATCGTACAAAATTATTATCTTTGACTGCTGCTGAATTAACCGACACTTTATCAGCTCCAGATAGCAATAATGTTCGTATATGTTCTATTTTACTTACTCCACCACCAACTGTTAATGGCATAAAACATACCTCAGCAGTCTTTCTTACAATGTCATAGATCGTGTCTCTATTCTCGTGGCTTGCGGTAATATCTAAAAAACACACCTCATCGGCACCTTGCTCGTCATAGATTTTAGCAACTTCAACCGGGTCTCCAGCATCTCTCAGATTTACAAAATTTGTGCCTTTTACTACTCGCCCATTGTTGACATCCAAGCATGGTATTATTCTTGACTTTAACAATTATAAACCCTCATTATTGATAATTTTAAGGGCTTCTATCGGATCTATTTTTTTTTCGTATAGCGCTTTACCGATTATTGCACCTTTAAAAATCGAATTTTCATTTGTCTTCAATTTTTCAATATCTTCAATAGAGTTTAAGCCCCCACTTAATATCACCGATATATTAGTTGCCATGGCTAACTTTTTGGAACCCCTAAAATTCAATCCCTCGAGCATCCCATCCCTGTTTATATCTGTGTGTAGGATCGAGTCAATTTCAGTGTTCTCATACTCCTTAATTAAATCAAAAATATTAACCTCCGTTTGTTTCTTCCACCCCTCTATACATATAAATTCATCTTTGCTATCAAGCGCTAGTACAATTTTTTGGGGGTATTTATTTGCGACTTCCTTCACCAAGCTAATATTAGTAATGCTCATTGTGCCAAGAACTAATTTTTCGGCTCCAAGTGATAACCAATAGTCAATCACCTCCATTGTTCTGATCCCACCACCAAGCTGGACCTTTAATTTTGTTTTTTTTATTATCTCCTCAATTATAGGTTTGTTTTTACTTTTACCATTTACGGCGGCATCAAGATCAACAATATGGACCCAGTCAAAGCCCATTTCTTGGAATTTTATTGCTTGTGAAAGTGGATTGCTATTATAAATCTTTGAGTCCCACATTTCTCCAAGTCGAAGCCGGACACATTCACCATTTTTAATATCAATAGCTGGAAATAAGATCATTAGGGACTCCAATTTATGAAATTTTTAATAAATTTCAGACCTATTTTCTGACTTTTCTCAGGATGGAATTGACATCCAATGATATTATCTTTGCCAATTACAGCGGTAATTTCACTGCCATAGTCGCAGACTCCTAATAAATCTTCCATTTTTTTTACTTGAAAATAATAAGAATGAACAAAATATACTATTGTTTCCTCTTTATTCTCTAATCCATTAAAAATGCTGTGAGCTCTATTAAATTTAATATTATTCCAACCCATGTGAGGAATTTTAAGGCCTGCTATGGTTGGTATTTTGTCAACTACCCCTGGAATCCATCCAAAACCTGGTGTCGTTTCACCCTCAAACCCAATATCAGCAAGTAATTGCATCCCAACACATATCCCCAAAAAAGGTGCTCCTTCATCTAAAATTTTTTTTTCTAGGGTCGGAACCAGACCGTCTATATTAATGAGTCCAGCTTTACAATCTTTAAATGCTCCAACCCCGGGAAGCACAATACGATCACAGAGCTTTATATCGGCTGCATTGTGTATGCGCAGAATTTTTATCTCTTTTTTGAGATCTTTTGCGACGTTTTCAAAGGCTTTTGTTGCAGAATGGATATTTCCTGATCCGTAATCAATAATGCCAATTATTTCCATACCTTTCACACAAAGCTATTAAAATATATTAAGAATTGCCTCTTCATCACCGCTACCAGTTCCGGATTTATTTTGGGTGGAATTATCGCTTAGTATGACTTCATTTTCTTTGTTATTTCTGTATGTATTGTAAGCACTAATTTGACTCTCTGAAGTAACAATCATCTCTAATTTATAATCTCTTAAATTCAACAGCCATTCTCTTATAAGATTAGATTGAAACCCGAAAAAAAGATGAATGAATATGATACCAAATATCATTATTGTAGATCCAAAATAAATAGAGATAGCATATAATAGGAATATTGTTGCAATATAAAAAGGAACTAAAAAGAAATTTTTATTCAATAAAAACCACAATGGTGGACAAATTAACGCTGTGTACGAGATTTTATCCCGATAAATCAAGATATGCTCGTTGTTATCGTCAAAACCCCTTTTTTTTGTATATATTTCAAATAAGGCCATAATGAAAAATAAATTATAGAATCCCTTTTGTAGTTGGAATTGACCCTGTTGTGAGTGGATCAATTGCAATTGCTTCCCTAATGCATCTAGCAAGACCCTTATAACAAGACTCTATGATGTGATGCGCGTTACTCCCATGCAAGTTCTCTATGTGTAATGTCATGTCGCTATTATGTGCAAATGCGTAGAACCACTCCTTAAAAAGCTCTGAGTCCATCTCACCAATCTTCGGTGATTTTAAACTCACTGCCCACCTCAGATAAGGTCTACCTGAAATATCTAATGAAATTTGAGTTAAGGCCTCATCCATTGGAATGATTATATGAGAAAATCTTCTTATTCCTGCTTTGTCTCCCAGTGCCTGCTTTATTGCCGTTCCCATTACGATCCCAATATCTTCTGTGGTGTGATGCATATCAATATGTAAGTCTCCTTCAGCTTTCAGTTCAATATCAAGTAAGCCGTGTCTTGCCACCTGCTCTAACATGTGATCAAGGAATCCAATCCCTGTATTAATCTTTGATTTGCCGGTACCATCTAACAGCAATTTACAGGAAATACTTGTTTCTTTTGTTTTTCTCTCTACAAGAGCTTCCCTTTTCTTGTTATCACCCATTATCAATTTCCATTGGTTAAAATCTTGAATATATATATCACAATCGACATATATATTATAATAAACATATTATTAATATATGTTAAATATGACAAAAGTAGTCATGTGACTAGAATTATAGGGATTAAATGATCGAGCATAACGAAAAAAATATGGTTGGTACAACTATTATCATGGTACGAAAAGATGATAGTGTTGTGATTGCAGGTGATGGCCAAGTTAGCTTAGGGCAAACAATTATCAAAAATAATGCAAAAAAGGTAAGAAGGCTTGGCCCTAAGCAAGAAGTTATTGCTGGATTCGCTGGTTCAACAGCGGATGCCCTTACTTTATTTGATAGATTAGAAGCAAAACTTGAGCAATACCCAACCCAGCTAACAAGAGCTGCTGTTGAATTAGCTAAAGACTGGAGACTTGATAGATATCTACGTAGGCTGGAGGCGATGATGCTAGTAGCTGATAATGATTGTAGCTTCGTACTGACGGGTAATGGAGATGTACTTGAACCTGAAGACGGCGTAATTGCGATCGGATCAGGTGGGAATTACGCTTTAGCAGCAGCAAAAGCATTATTTAACACTGATATAAGCGCACAAGAAATTGCAGAAAAATCTATGAAAATAGCATCAGAAATTTGTGTCTATACAAACGATAATTTAGTTATTGAAAGCATCAAGATAAAGGAGTGATATGTCAGACTTTTCGCCACGAGAAATTGTATCCGAACTAGATAGATTTATTATTGGTCAAAATAAAGCAAAGAGAGCGTGTGCAATAGCTCTACGAAACCAATGGCGTCGCCAGCAATTAACCGGTCCATTAAAAGATGAGATATTACCTAAAAATATACTCATGATTGGGCCAACAGGCGTTGGCAAGACAGAAATTTCACGTAGGCTTGCAAAATTGGCTGATGCGCCATTTATAAAAGTTGAAGCCACAAAATTTACTGAAGTTGGTTATGTTGGGCGTGACGTTGAACAAATCATACGTGATTTAGTTGAAACGGCCATAGCAATGATAAAAGAGAAAAAACGAAAAGAAGTTGAAGCTAAAGCTCACCTATTATCAGAAGAAAGAGTTATCAACGCCCTTGTTGGCGAGAATGCATCAGAGTCAACTAAAGAGTCATTTAGAAAAAAATTAAGAGATGGCGATTTAGATGATAAAGAAATAGATCTAAAAATAAAAGACTCAGCATCAAACATGACTTCATTTGAATTACCGGGGATGCCGGGCGCTCAAATGGGTATGTTGAATATTGGTGACATGCTCGGAAAAGCAATGGGTGATAAGTATAAATCAAAAAAGATGCTTGTAAAAGATAGCTATGAAATTCTACTACAAGAAGAGTCTGATAATTTACTTGACCACGACACAATTATCCAAGAGGCACTAAAAAGTGTTCAGAATCATGGTATTGTTTTCATTGATGAGATAGATAAAATCTGCGCTCGTGAAAATCGACAAGGAGCAGATGTAAGCCGTGAAGGAGTTCAAAGAGATTTGCTTCCCCTAATTGAAGGTACGTCAGTATCAACAAAACATGGCATTGTAAAAACAGACCATATATTGTTTATTACTTCAGGTGCATTTCACCTTGCAAAACCGTCCGATCTTCTTCCTGAACTACAAGGTAGACTGCCTATACGGGTTGAGCTTGGGGCTTTATCAAAAGAAGATTTTGTAAGTATATTATCAGATACAGAAGCAAGCCTGATTAAACAATATATAGCGCTTATGGATACAGAAGGTCTTAAATTAGAATTTTCAAAAGACGCAATAGAAAAAATTGCAGACATTGCAGTAAGTGTAAATTCAAATGTTGAGAATATTGGCGCCAGGAGACTTCATACGGTTCTGGAGAGAGTACTCGATGATATAAGCTTCACAGCGCCTGATCTTGATGAAAAAAATATAAAAATTGATCAAGATTATGTATCAAATCACATAGAAGATCTCGCGAATAATGCAGATCTTTCGAAGTTTATTTTATAATTAAGTTTTCAAAAGTATATAATAGGCGCCTTCGCCACCATGCTTTAAATTAGCGTACCTATAACCATTTATGTAATTTCGAATTTGTGGTAGCTTTAGCCAATTTGGAAGATTCTGATTTAAAACACCGCGTGCAAATCTAGTGCGATACCCATCATTTGCATTATCTTTTGATATACCCTTACCGGTAATGATTAAAATAATGCTCAAGTTATTCTTTTTTGCCATCCTCACAAAATTAATAGTAGCATCTTTTGCTTCTTCCTGGTTCATACCATGCAAATCCAAAGTTGAGTCGATTTTGATTTGACCCCTTGACATTTTTTGTTCTAATCTTCGGTGGATCCCTGTGAACTCAGCTTTTTCATCAGAGTTATTGTTTAAAATTATATTAGGTAAGTCTTCATTTATGATTTTTTTTCGTTTGACCCTTTTTTTGACAGTACTTTGCTCACTGAGATCTCTTGATATTATTATGTTATCTTCAATAACACTTTCTGTTTGATTTGTAACTTTGGATCTACCAGATTTTTTTATCGGCTCAACCTTATCTAATATCTGGTTCCATAATTTCAAATCACTACTTGATATTTTCTTATTATTTTTTTTCATATTCTATCAAATATAATTATATCACCCTGGGATTTCATATTTCCAGCATTTTCATCGTTGCCGAAAAAAATATCCCCTCTATGTAGACCCTTTATTGCCGATCCTTTGTCTTGCGCAAACATTAGTCTCTGGAGTCGCTTAAACTTTTTTGAGTCCTTGATTGGGATTTTTGTATCAAGCCAGATAGGGGTATTAGCATTGTATATTGACATGTCAACAGCAAGTGATCTGAAAGGTGTTAACCTTATACCAAGTTGACCCAATGGATGAACATTTACCTCATCCTTCAAGTCTTCTTTAAAAAAAATAAATGATTTATTTATGTACTTTTTGGCTAAATTTTCTGGGCTTGAACTCATCCATTTTTTTATCGAACCCATTGATATTTGGGTTTTTTTTATATAGTTATTATCTGTTAAGTACCTCCCTATTGATGTGTATTCATAATTATTCTTGCTGTTAAATACAAATCTTCGCTCTGTTCCATTTTCAAATTTTAGGGTACCAGAGCCTTGAATGTGCATGAAATATAAGCCAACGGGATTTGATAGCCATGCTAAAATTGGAAGGTCCCAATATATTTTTTCTTCGAGTTCTCTTCTGGTTAAATTTACAAATTTATCTGATTTATTTTTTGGAGATCCATACAAAGGGTATTGATATTCCCCTGTTTTATCAGATGACGCGTTTAAGGATGGTTCATAGTATCCTGTGTAAAGACTTGCCTCATTTTGTTTTCTTAAAACTCTATACGGCTGATAATTCTTTTCAAAATATCTCCGTGCCATATTATTATTTTGCATTTTTTGGTCTAATAAGTCATACTTCGTGCTCTTATTTAGAACCGTAAATGCATCCAAATGATTATCATGTACCCAACCTTTTATATCTTCAAAAGAAACTTTTTGAAGTTGCTTTGTATTTATTTTATTAATCATTATTTGCTTTGGTTAATTAAGCCGACGTATTGCTATTACTTTCCAATTCGGATCTTTCGACTTTAAATTTTTGCTAAACGTCCAAACTTCCTTTGTCTTTGCGCTATTTCTTTTTGTGGATTTTTCATCATCCTTAAACTCACTAATTGTTGAGCTCTTCTCAGCATTGATACTACAGATTATACTTGCTATATTTTTCTCTATTTTTATATCATCAATCTGCAATTCGTTAACTTTAATCATACTGTACTCTAGTTTTTGTGCAGCTTCATTTCTAGCATCAATGGAAGCCTTAAAATCCTCATAGAGTTCTTTTCCCAAGAGAGAGTTCAAGGTATTGTGATCTTCTTCAGAGTGCCCAATCAAAATCATTTCGTATGCTTTAATTGCGCCTTCTCTAAAATATTTAAGGTCAAAGCCCTTCAATGATTTCTCAAGATATTTCAATTCACCAAGAAAACTGCTAATATTTTTTTCATCTTCATTAATTTCTTGTGGGTTGCTAACGTCATCTTCATGAGTTGTTTCAACAGCTTTACTTTTATGCTCATCGAAGTCTATGATAACCGGTTTTTCCAGACCAGTTCTTCTGCCAAGAACAGAGCGTAACATTATCAGTATAAATATTACAATTATGAGCAGTATTAAATTTATGATATCAAACATATTGGAGTCAAAAGTTTTTATTTACCTATAATATATATGTATTACAGAAATAATTGAAAATATTTTATCAGATTTTTCAAATAATTGACCGAAAGCCACTATCTGCTATGATATAGTTATCGAGTTTTATTTGTTGCTATGAATGAAGAATTAAAAAGCGGGTTTAAATTTCTGAGCCAATATGTGAAGGATCTCTCTTTCGAGAACCCAAAAGTCCCAAGAAAACTACCTCATATGATGGCAAAGCCAGATATCAATGTCAGCGTTAACGTGAATGCGGCAACTTTAGATAAAGAGAATAGCATTTATGAGGTCGAAATTAGTACCAAGGCTACATCTACAATTGAAGATGAGCCATGTTTTATTATTGATTTGTCTTATGCATGCGTTGTTCAGCTCAATAATATTGAACAAAATAACAAGTCATTTGTCATACTTGTTGAAATACCAAGAATGCTCTTTCCATTTGTGAGAAGAATAATTGCTGATAGTGTAAGAGATGGTGGATTCCCTCCACTTTATATTGAGCCCATAGATTTTTTAAAGCTTTTTGAAAAAAATATGAAGAAAAATTAATTTTAGTCTTTTTTAGACCACAATGCTTTTTTTACAAAATTCTTGGTAAATTCACGATGTTTATCAAGCTCTTCAGTTGTAAGCTCCTGTGCTGGTCGTCTCTCACGTAGAACTCTATTTACATTATCATCAAGTAGACTTTTATTAGTTTCATCTTTGTGTAATTCGAGATTACTTTGGCGACCACCGATTAATTCTATATAAACTTGTGCCAATAATTCGCAGTCAGATTTTGCATCATGCAGACCTCTTTTTTGTTCAGCTATGTTATATCGTTTACATAACGCATCTAGGTTATTTGGCATACCAGGATGTTTTGCCCTTGCAATAGCAAGAGTATCAATAACCTTATCATCTGCAATTAGTTTTTTGCTCTCAAGAGATAATTCATGATTTAGAAAGCCAACATCAAAAGATGCATTATGCGCTAAAACAGCTGAGTCACCGATAAACTCAAGAAAATTATCTGCAACTTCATCAAAAATTGGCTTTTCATTTAAAAAATCATTTGATATGCCGTGTACTTTAAAAGCCCCTTCGGAAATTTCTTTTCCTTGTGGGTTCACGTACTCATGAAAATATTTATCTGTTGGAATATGATTAATTAACTCCAGGCAAGCAATCTCAATAATTTTATCACCTTTTTTTGGGTCTAAACCAGTTGTCTCTATATCAACAACAATCTCTCTCATTTTAAATACTCATCAGCTTATTTAACTCTTTTACGATTTTTTCTATATGATCTCTTGTTTTCGCTTCGTCATGATTATTAATTATGAAATCTGATCTATTAATCTTTTCACTATTTGGTATTTGGTTTGCTTTTATCGCTAAATACTTCTCTTTGCTCATATTTTTTCTTAATAAGGCCCTTTTTTCTTGAATGTTTTCTGTCACATCTACGAGTATAATTTTATCGAACTCATGCTCCAAGTTTTTTTCAAAAAGTAACGGTACCTCTATAACCACAAATTTAGATTTTTTACTAAGCTCTTGATTTATAAAATTATCTCTTTCTATCTTAACAAGAGGATGAATATAATTCTCCAATTTTTCTAGTTTTATACTATCTTTAAACACAATATTCGCGATATCTTCGTTACTAAACTCATTATCACTAACAAGTATCTCATCTTTTATAAAATTATTTAAATCAACATTATGTCTATAAATCCCTCTTACACATTCATCAGAACTAAATACAGGTATATTATATTCAGTCTTAAATATGCTTAAAACAAATGATTTCCCAACAGCTATTGAACCCGTTAAGCCAATTTTGATCATTCAATATACCCTGCTTTTCTCAGAAATTTTGTAAGTTGTAATATTGAAATACCTTGAATTGAGAATAGGTCATCTCCAATACTCTCAAACAAGTTAATTCCTTTACCTTCAATCTCATAGGCGCCGAGTATATTGAGTACTTTATCGCCAATCTCCCTTATGTAGTTTTTTATGTATTCATCACTAAGTGTCCTCATCTGCATATCTTGCACCGATATGTAAGACCAGATCTGTTTAGATTCCATGACACAAGTAGTGGCTGTAATAAGCTTATGATTTTCACCACTTAAGCCCCTAAGTTGCTCGATAGATTCTTCGTAATTTACTGGTTTATTTAAAATTCTTTTTTTAAAGTAGAGTGTTTGATCACAACCAATAATCAAATCTTTACTATATCTACCAGAAATATTTTTGGCTTTCTCGAAAGAGAGTTTCTTTACCAGATCTTGAGCATCTTTCAATGAGCATATTTTGCCATTAAGGGCATCTTGTAATTGTGTCTCATCAAAATCTGATTTAATGGCCTTGAACCTAATGCCTGTGTTCTTGAGTAAATTTCTTCTTATTTCACTCTGAGTTGCTAATATTATATCATATTCCATTATGCAGTATGCCTTCCCCTGAGCAAAAGCATTATTTCCGCAGCAGTCTCTTCAATAGATTTTCTAGTTACATCAATAACGGGCCAATTATTATTTTCAAAAAGTTTTTTTGCTTTTAGAATTTCTTCACTAACAAGCCTCTTATCCACATAGTTGCTATCATCTTTTGCATTTAAGGCCATCAGTCTATTTTTTCTAATTTGTATTATTCGTT
>Ga0209359_10000245_pt1 | contig 12926 bp, 11 predicted proteins | sample MarorgKNORR_S2LV_FD_188224 | JGI IMG/M metagenome (GOLD analysis project Ga0209359, IMG submission 188224) | Marine microbial communities from the Southern Atlantic Ocean, analyzing organic carbon cycling - Surface_A/KNORR_S2/LV (SPAdes) (version 2) | ecosystem: Environmental > Aquatic > Marine... | reverse complement strand
AAAAAATATTAGATTAAAGATTAGCCCGGGTGGCGGAATTGGTAGACGCGACGGACTTAAAATCCGTTATTCGAAAGGATGTGGGGGTTCGAGTCCCCCCCCGGGCACTTAAAAAAGTAAACGCAACAATTATGTAAACATTGATTAACAAAATTAATATTTTTTTTCAACTAATTTATAAAAAATATTTTAATTTATCAATCGTCTTTAAGAACAAAACCATAAAATGAAATTAGCTAAGAATCCTTATTCTTAGCATACGTACGTATACATAAGGGAGAAATATAATGAAAAAGTCTATTTTTGGACTACTAGTTATTTTGTCCATGATAGCTGTAGCATGCGGTGGAGGCAGTCTCGAAGGAGAAGAAGTCTTCATAACCGGTGCTTTAGTCGGTAATGACGCAGCAGGATTCCAAGAAAACTTTGATTCCTTCACAGAAGAAACAGGAATTATTGTGAGTTTCCAAGGCTCAGACAACTTTGAGCAAGAAATTCAAATTCAAATGGAATCTGGAGATACACCTGATATTGCACTATTCCCACAACCTGGTGGAGTTGTAGATGCAGCACAAAGAGGATATCTAATCTCACTTGAAGATTTAGGTGTAGACATGGATGAATACAGAGCAAGCTTTTCATCATATATTGTAGGTCTAGGAGAAGTAGACGGTGCACATTATGGTGGAGCTCATGCATTCAACCTAAAAAGTATTGTTTGGTATCAACCAGCCGAATTTGAGGCAAGAGGTTATTCCGTTCCAGCTACATGGGATGAAATGATTGCTCTTGCAGATCAAATCGTTGCAGAGGGAATGAATCCTTTCTGCTTTGGTATGGAATCAGAAGGTGCTTCAGGTTGGTTAGCAACTGACTGGATGGAAGACATCATGCTTAGAACAGGTGAAGGAACAGTAACCTATGACAAGTGGGTAAGTCACGAAATTCCATTTAATGATCCAGTTGTAAAAAATGCAGCAACACTTTTAAGTCAAATTATGCATACTGATGGTTATGTTGTAGGTGGTACAGATGCTATCGTTTCAACTTACTTCGGTAATGCTCAGGATCCAATGTTTGTAAAAGATGCAAATGGAAACCCTGGGTGCTTCATGCATAGACAAGCATCTTTCATCACCAGTTTCTGGCCTGATGAAGTTCAAAGCCAAGCAGGAGTAGAAACTACTGTGTTTCCATTCCCAGCTATGGATGACGGACTTCCAAAAGCCGCATTAGGTGCTGGAGATATGTTTGCTGTTTATAGTGATAGCGACGCTGTAAAAGAAGTCGTTAATTATATGTTAAGCCCAACATTCTTTGAGGCAGCCGCGCAAAGACCGGATAACTCAAGAATTTATGGTCATGTTGACTTTGATTCATCACTATATTCTAAAGATATAACAAGAACACTGGCAGACGCAATTACGGGTGCATTAGCAGAAAATGCATTCAGATTCGATGCCTCTGACTTGATGCCTCCTGAGGTTGGCGGTGGTTCATTCTGGAAAGAAATGATGAACTTAGCTGTTAATGGTCCAGGATACATTGATGAAGCATTAGATAATATAGAAAAATCTTGGCCGTAAGCTAAGAATTTTTAACAATTTAGATGGCCACCTTTTTGGGTGGCCATCTATAATTTAAGTATTAAAAAATTATGAAAAAATACTCACAACAAGAAAAATTATTAAATTTTGGTATTTCATTTCTTGCTTTAGGTGCATTTCCTTTAGTTTGGTTCCTGTCTCAAGCAATATTATTTAGAGAATTAACAGATTTAATTTCAAGGAATATGTTGGTTGTTATAGGCCTATTAGTTGGATCATCTTTTGTATTTCTTTTATTTTCTGGAATGGAAAGAATAATAAAGTTAGCACCAATAGAAAGAAGAGACTCATTAGAGGCTAAGATGTTTGCTGGACCTTCTTTATTTATGATCTTTCTTTTTCTTTTTTATCCAGCAATAAGAACAATTTATTTGAGTTTTAAAGATAGATATGGAACTTCATTTGTTGGTTTTGAGAACTATCTGTGGTCGTTTAATGATACTGAGATGTTAGTTACCATAAGAAATCAAATAATTTGGTTAGTTTTTGTTGTTTTCTTTACTTTATTTTTTGGTTTAATTGTTGGATGGCTAACTGATAGGCTGAATAAGGGTGAAGCCTTTTTTAAATCAATAGTATTTATGCCAATGGCAATTTCTGCTGTTGGAGCATCGGCAATTTTTAAATTTATTTATGAATATAGACCACCACCATTGACACAAATTGGAATTTTGAATGGCATAAGAGTATCTACAGGAGAACAATGTTACAACAACAGGGTCATTGACGGAGTTGTAAAGGGCTATGATGATGCTTCTTGCAATCGAGCAGTAGGTTGGTTGCAACAGAGAGACTTATCAAATTTTCAAATTGGTCAATCATTAGAATCAGCTAGTTGGTTAGACAACATACTTGTTAACTTGCCATTAAATACAGTTCTATTGTTAGTAATTATGATATGGGCTTATACCGGATTTGCAGCAGTTGTCTTTTCCGCTGGAATCAAAGCTATACCTGCAGACATAATGGAAGCTGGACAAATAGATGGTGCATCAGAGTTGAAAATTTTTGTGTCAATTGTTATCCCATATATTAAAAGCACAATAATAGTTGTTGGAACATACATGGTAATAACTGTACTGAAAGCATTTGATATTGTTTACGTGACAACAAGAGGAGATTTAGAAACTAACTTACTTGCGGTCAAAATGTTAGACGAATTCTCTAAATATAGAAATATAGGAAGATCGTCAACTGTTGCTGTTTTAATATTTATATGTGTAATTCCAATAATCATTGGAAATACCTATAGGGAAAAAGAAAATTCGAGTTTATGAATAGAAATAATCAAAAGTGGTACGACAAACCTGTAACAAAATTAATTTTGGTGTCAATTGCATTAACTTGGATTTTCCCAATTTTTGGCTTTTTACTTAGTTCATTCAGGCCTCCAGAGGCAATTAAAAGAGCCTCATGGTGGGAGTCAATTTATACAGGTGAATACTGGAGAGAGTTGACACTTCAAAATTACAGTGAAGTTTTTTTTACAGAAAATTTAGATAGGTCATTTTACAATTCTCTAGCAATTACAATACCTTCCACAATCATCCCAATTACTATTGCGGCTTTTGCGGCATATGCTTTTGCATTTATGGAATTCAAAGGTAAAAATTTCCTTTTTATGATGGTTGTTGCATCGATGATAATACCTTTACAAATGTCATTAGTCCCTTTAATTCAGTTATTTAAGAGTGGTATTGAATTAGGTGGTATTACTTTAATTCCTGCGTTAGACATAAATGGTACTTTTGTAGCTACGTGGTTTGCACACACAGGATTTGGATTGCCTCTAGCCACTTTTCTTTTAAGGGATTTTATGATGGGGTTACCAAAGAGCGTTATTGAATCAGCAAAAATTGATGGTGCTAGCAATATGTCAACATTTTTTAGATTAGTAGTTCCATTGTCCATTTCAGGAATAGCGGCATTTGCAACATTCCAGTTTCTATGGGTTTATAACGATTTTTTGGTAGCGAATGTTTTTTTAGGAGTTTACAAACCAGAAAATTTAGTTGTGACATCCCATATGTCTCAAATTGTTGTTGGTTTGTTTGGAGAGGCATGGCACCTAAGATTATCAGGCGCAGTAATTTCTATGATAGTTCCATTGATCGTATTTTTTAGTTTACAAAGATTTTTCATAAGAGGGTTAATAGGGGGAGCTGTTAAAGGTTAAAAGTCAATTTTTGAAAATGACTATGTAATAGATTTAATCTTCACAAGTAGCATTAAGAAGTATAGTATTAATTAATAGTATGAAAATAGGTCTTGACTGGGGAGGAACAAAACTTGAGGCTATAGCCTTAGACCCAACAACCAATGAAGAACTTGTAAGAAATAGAATTAACTCACCCAAAGATGACTATCAAAAAATTCTTAATGCTGTTTCTGATCTAATTTATGACACTGCGGGCCAAACAAAAGACATAACTGTAGGTATTGGTATGCCAGGGTCTCTTCATCCAGAAACAGGGCTTGTACAGGTATCTAATACCAAAGCCCTTGAAGGACAAGATGTTAAAACTGATATAAAAGAAAAACTTGGAATTGATGTCAGAATTGCAAATGATGCAGATTGCCTCGCTCTTTCAGAAGCTATTGATGGTGCAGGCAAAGACTATAGCTCAGTTTTTGGAGTTATCTTAGGTACTGGAGTTGGAGCAGGATATGTTATCGATAAAAAACTTATTGTGGGTCCAAACAAGTTAACTGGGGAGTGGGGGCAAAACCCTATACCTGGCCCTATGGATGATTATGAAAAATCTGTAAAAAGACATTGTGGAAGGGTGGGGGCTATTGAGGTATTTCTATCTGGGCCAGGTTTAGAAAATTGGTTTGAGTTTTCTACTGGTTATAAAAAAACTTCAAGAGATGTAGTAGGGCTTTTCAAAGAAGGTGACATTGCAGCTACAGAAATAATGGATAAATATTTTGAGAGAACTGCAAGAGCATTCAGCACTTTTGTAAATATTTTGGACCCTGATGTAATCGTTTGTGGTGGTGGAATGTCAGACATTGAAGAGATTTATGATGAAATACCAAAAAAAATAATTCCATATTTAGCTTCTGATATTTTTCTAACTCCTGTTGTAAAAGCTGAACATGGTTCATCCAGTGGCGTCAGAGGCGCAGCTCATTTATGGTAGATAAAAAATTTTTGATATTATTTATCTTGGTAACTTTGGTTTTTTCAATTATTGCGTATAAACCAGCTGATATAGTAATTGCCGGCCCACATATGACAGATCTTGAATATTTTAAAGATGAGCTTCAAATTATCGAAAACTCTACAGGTTTAAAAATTAAATACGAAATATACTCTGATATTGAAACACACCTCGTTGATAATCAGAGTACATCTATAGATATTGCGATTATTCCAAACCCACAAGGTGTTATAAATCTAGGTGAGCGTTCAGTAGTTATGCCAATTGATAATATAATTTCTTTAGATACGTTAAATAATTTTTACTCAAAACATTTGCAGATAATTACAACTTCTAAAAACTCGAATAAAAATTACGGTGCTTTTTTTAGACTGTTTCCTAATTCTATGATTTGGTACAACGTTGAAAAATATAATGATATTGGTTCTCCGGAATTTCAATCCTATGATGAAATTTTAGATTTCACTCTAAATTATTCAAAAAACAATAATAATCTTTGGTGTCTTGATATTGAAAGTGGAGCATCTACTGGGTGGATAGCAACAAACTGGTTAGAAGATTTAATATTAAGCCAACATGGTCTGGAATTATATGATGAATGGAGTAATCTAAATGTTTTATCTTCTGAAAAAAGAATATTAGATTCTATTACCAGTATTGGTAAGTTGTTGTTTATAGACAATGCTGTCTATGGAACAAATAAAAGAGTTGTTAGAAAGGAATTTAGGAATAACTTTAAAAACTTACTTAGTGAAGATGTAGATTGTGTATTTTCATGGGCAGGCCATTATGCAAATTTTTATATGCCAGAGGACAAAACCTTTGGTATAGACTATGACTTTTTTAAATTTCCATCAACAACAAATAGAGATACTTCAATTGTAGGAATAGGAGATATTTTGACCGTTTTAAACCATTCAGATTCAACGGTAAAAGTTTTTAATCTATTGATAGATGATACTTTTGGAAAAGAATGGATGAACAAACAAGACGCTACTTATGTACCAGCAAACAAACAAAATAAAAATTTAATTATGAATCCATTGACATTTAAAGAGTCCAAGTTAATACAATCATCACTTATTGAAAACACTTTTCGTTATGATGCTAGCGAATTAATGGAGAGAAAGATTGGTGCAGATGCACTTTGGATAGCATTAAAAAACTATATTGATATGGGAAGAGAAAGAGCATACAGAGGAATTGAGGATATTACTGAGGAATTGGACAGCAATTTCTAACTATGTAATTGCTAGTCCGGAATCTGGATCAAAGTAATGAATCTTTGTTGGGTCAAGTGCAAGATTTATTTTTTGACCCTCTTCAACAGCTGAGTTTGGATTAATTCTTGCAATAAATTTAGTTTCATCTCCTAGTACTGAAATATCTTCACCATCATCAGCAAGTATTTCTTCGATAGCTTCTGTCTGTACTGGTTTTATATCTTTATAGAAATGAACATAGGTATCAGATCCTAACTGTTCAAGTAAAGATACTTTAATACTCACCTGTTCGCTAAATTCTTTTTCATTTGCGTAAACAGAGTCTTCAAAAGCTTCTGGCCTAATTCCAACAACAATTTCTTTACCTTCAAAGCTATTTAATGCTTCGGGTGCATCTGATACTTTAATTATGTTGTCTCCAAATTTTATATTTGTATTTTTTCCAGTTTTCGTTGGAGTTCCATAAACAAAGTTCATTGAAGGGCTGCCAATGAATCCAGCTACAAAAATATTTTTTGGATATAAGTAAATTTCTCTTGGGGTGTCAATCTGTTGAAGAACACCTTTTCGAATAACAGCAACCCGATCACCCATAGTCATAGCTTCTACCTGATCGTGTGTTACATATAAAGTTGTAGTTTCTAATTGAGCATGGAGCTGTCCAAGCTCTGCTCTCATTTGAACTCTTAATTTAGCATCTAGGTTAGAAAGAGGCTCATCCATTAAAAATGCCTGTGGGCTTCTTACAATTGCTCTACCCATCGCAACTCTTTGTCTTTGACCACCAGAAAGTGCTTTTGGCTTTCTTTCAAGTAATTCATCAATCTCTAGTGTTTTTGCGGCTTCTTTCACTTTTTTATCAATTTCATCTTTAGGAAGCTTACGTAGTTTGAGTGAGAAAGCCATATTGTCATAGACTGACATATGAGGATATAATGCATAGTTTTGGAATACCATTGCTATATCTCTATCTTTTGGTGCAACTTCGTTTACTATTTTATCAGCGATTGAAATTTCACCTTCAGTTATATCTTCTAACCCAGCAACCATTCTAAGAAGCGTAGTTTTTCCACAACCAGATGGACCAACAAGAACTACAAATTCTCCGTCATTGATTTCTATACTTACATCTTCTAAAGCGCGTGTTCCATTTGGATATATTTTTCCTGCGCTCGAAATATTTATTGCACCCATAATTTAATGTTTTTAGTGTAGCTAAAATTTTCAAAATTTAAAACTAAATTGCTTTATATTATTATGTAATAAACCAATTTGAATTTAAAATAATACATGTATGGTACAAGTCCCACTCACACGAGTAACGACCCTAAATGACGGCAACTCAAAGTCAATAACAGATTCTGACTACGTCGTTTACTGGATGATTGCATTCAAAAGAGTAGGTTACAACTTTGCATTACAACGTGCAGTTGAGTGGGCAAATAAATTATCTCAACCATTATTGATCCTAGAACCATTAATTCTTGACTATCCAATGTCTAGTATTCGTTTTCACAAATTTACTCTTGAGGGCATGAAAGAAGTTGATGAAATGATTGCTGGCACAAATGCTTATTACTATCCTTTTGTAGAGCAGTCCGCACAAGAATCAGAAGGACTCTTAAAAGAAATTTCAAAAAATGCATCTGTTGTTATTACAGATGATTATCCAACATATTTTGTTCCACAAATGATTGCAAAAGCCTCTGGGGAAGTTGATACAAAATATGAACTTGTTGATTCTAATGGAGTTGTACCTATCAGACTCTCAGAAAAAGAATATGTTAGAGCTCACGACTTTAGAAGGTATTTACATAAAAACTTGGAGGATTTTATTATTGAAACACCTCTTGAAAATTCTTTGGAATTATTAGATAAAAAATTTGACCCATCTCAATTAAAAACTATTCAAAAAAAATGGGAACCATATAACTTTAAAGAACAAAATATTGACGACTTTTTACAAAATCTAAACATTGACAAAACTGTAGAGATTAGTTCAATACACGGTGGGTACTCGTATGCTTTAAAACAGCTCAATAAATTTATTGATGTTGGTTATCAAGACTACGCAATGTATAGTAGTAATCCATCAAAAGAGGCTAGCAGTCAATTATCACCATATTTACACTTTGGACAAATATCAACGCATGAAGTTTTCGAAAAAATATCTAAGTTGGAATCGTGGTCTCCAGAGACAATTAATCCAAAAATGCAAGGAAGACGACAAGGATGGTGGGGAAGTACAGAAAATTTTGAAAGTTTTATGGATGAATTGATTACTTGGAGAGAACTTGGTTATCACACTTGTGTAAGGAGAGCTAATTATGATCAATACTCAAGTCTGCCTGAGTGGGCAATAAAAACCTTACATGAACATTCCTCTGACGAACGAGAACATGTTTATTCTCTTGATGAACTCACATTTTCACAAACGCATGATGAGATTTGGAATGCAGCTCAAAATCAATTACGCACACAAGGAATAATTCAGAATTATTTAAGAATGCTTTGGGGCAAGAAAATATTGGAATGGACACCTAATCCACAAATAGCACTTTCTTATATGATTACCCTTAATGATAGATTTGCTTTAGACGGAAGAGATCCCAATTCCTATTCTGGTGTATTTTGGATTCTTGGGAGATATGATAGAGCATGGGGGCCTGAGAGAAGCATTTATGGCAAAATTAGATATATGACTTCAGATTCAACTTCAAAAAAGTTTAATTTAAAACCGTATCTAGAAAAATGGAGCAATGAATCATTAGGCATTCATACTAGTTTGTAGGAATAAAGTTACATCAATTTAAAAAAAAATTTTGTAAAAATATATCAAAATTATTCAAAATGAATAAAATTATATAGTGATTTAATTCACAATGTATTATTAAACAAAAGGAGTAGGCTAAAATGGCTGAACTTACTTACAGACTCTTTATGGTGGCAACAGTGGGTATGCTCGCTGGTACAGTATTTTTACTTGCATCATCTAGAGAAGTAGATGCAAAACACAGAAGAGGAGTATACATCTCCGCTCTTGTGACAGGAATAGCTTGGTATCACTATAACAAAATGACTGGCTCATGGGCTGGTGGAGATTATGATACAGGCTTAAGATATGTCGATTGGATCCTAACAGTACCATTAATGTTTGTAGAGGTACTTGCCGTAACATCTTCAGGTGCAGAATATAACGAAAAAGTTAGAAACTGGGGATTAGCTGCTGTCGTGATGATTGGTGGCGGTTACTATGGTGAGACATCAGCTGCAGGCAGTGATGCATACTGGGTAGGATTTGTAGTAGCAATGGCTGCATACATTTACTTGATGAGAAATCTTCAAGCAGAAGGTGCAGGATTAAAAGCTGCTGAAGCCGAACAATTTGAGAAAATTAAAAATCTTATACTTGTCGGTTGGATAATATATCCACTAGGCTATCTTGCTCCTGTAGCGGGTGACTTTGATGCAGTCAGAGAAGTCCTTTACACAATTGCTGACATAATTAATAAAGTTGGTCTTGGTGTATTGGTACTTGGAATGGCAAGAATCAAGTCAGGAGAAAAAGTCTAAGACTTTTTTGAATAAAATTTGATGATAGGCGGCATTGTCCGCCTATCATTTTTTTTTGGGGTAAATTTTTTTTGGGGTAAAATTCTATATGGACTTAATAGTTTTTTTTAATACATTATTTGGCTTCTTTACTTTTGTTGCTTGGGCTATCAGCTTGTCTATATTGTTTTTAATCTTTACTAAAAAAAGATTTTCTAAAATCATTAATGATCAGTTTTATAATTTTGCAACAAGTGTTGCAGTATTCTGTTCAATTGGAAGCCTAGTATATTCAGAAGTTGTTGGTTTCATACCATGTAAATTTTGTTGGTATCAAAGATATTTGATGTATCCTATTGCATTAATTCTTGTTATTGGTTTGTTTAATAAAAGATTTATACGTGCTGGATATATAAGTCTCGCTGGTGTTGGTGTTGGTATTTATCATATATTTCTTCAAAATGGTGGTGGTGGAGGAGGTTCATGCGCATTAGATGTTCCATGTAATCTTAAATATGTCGATATCTTCGGATTTATTTCAATTCCAGTTATGGCAAGTACCGGATTTTTAACTATATTTTTAGCCTTACTGTATTATGATTTATCGAGGAAGGAAATAGTTGAATAAAAATTTTATTATTGCTGGTGGAGTTGTTCTTGCTATTGGTCTTGCTGTTGCCATAGGCGTTACTCTTGTTGACGAACCACTAGATGGTAATTTGCCAGAGGGAGAAACTACAGTAAATGGTGATATCCTTCCAGAATTTGCTTCTGAAAACGATGATAATATTGCTAGAGGTTTGGCAGCTCCTACTTTTTCTGCACCTAACGAAAACTCTGAAATAGTTTCTTTACAGAAAAATGGAAATGCTAAAGCGCTAATTTTTCTCGCCCACTGGTGTGGTTACTGCCAGCAAGAGGTACCTGTAGTCCAAGAATATGTTGATTTAATTGGCGTACCAGATGGTATTGAATTAATTGCAATAGCAACTTCAATTGATAGAGCAAGAGACAACTATCCACCACATGACTGGTTAGCAAACGAAGGCTGGTCAGAAGTTCAGTTATATGATCTAGACAAAGAAATTGCAACAGCATATGGACTAAATGCTTTCCCATACTGGGTATTTTTGGATAAAGATTTAAATGTTGTAGCAAGAAGAACTGGAAACCTTCCACAAGATCAAGTTGGCCAGTTACTCGTTGCACTAGCTAATCAATAAATTATTTTTCTAGTACAGATAGGTATACAAATCCAAAAAGCCCCATACGAATCGTATTTGTTTTATTAAATAGATCATTTGTTAAATGAACTTCTGGTTGAGGATATTTATCAAGAGAACTATGTAAAAATTTATACTCCTTTAAATTAAAAGTCAACAGTCCAACTAAAAAAGTTACTTTAAATGTTCCAACCTTATGAATCGCTCTAAGAAAACTATTTTTAGGTCTTGTCATATCAAGCAAAATAAATTTACCACCCGGTCTTAATACTCGGTGAACTTCTTCAAGGCCTTTTATTGGATTGTTTAAATTTCTCCAAACAAAAGCACAGTAAACACTGTCAAATGAATTGTCAGGAAATGGAAGGTTTTCACTACTGCCAATAATTTTATTTGAAAATTCATTCAGCTCTAGCATTTTCTCATCCGGATCGATTGCTATTACTTCATAGTTACTTAGTACACTAAAAGCAGCACCAGTACCACTTCCTAGATCTAAAACTCTTTTTCCATATATATGCTTGCTAGCCTTATTTCTCCAAGTTTTATCAAACCCAAGAGTTATAACTGAATTAATTAAATCATAAAACTTATATATGTTTGAGAAATTTGCTTTTTTGGACAATTATAAAATGTAGGCTAAAGCCAGCAAAATACCTGTTAGGAAATGTATTCCTATTGTGGAAACATTTACTAGAAGAAGTTCATAAGGAACTTTTTGGCGATCAGCTTTTGGATTATTCCATTTAACCATCCACTCATCTGCCATCTTGAATGCTTTCCAAACCAATGCAAGAGGAAGTAAAGCCATGAAAGCATAAATTGTTCCATAATCTGAAAAGAAACTTAAACCTCCAACAAGAGCCACAGCAATAAATGCTTCAATCATAAATTGTTTGTATAATCTCATAGGTTTTTCTAACTTCATCCATTCACCTTGTTCTGCAGTTCTAACTACCCATGTATTTTTACCTACCGCAGCATCTGATGGTGCATCTTGGAACTGATTAATCCAAACTATTAGCATTACAAGAATAGCGATTGGAATAGATGCAATTAACGCCTCAATCCAATTCCATTCCGAAACAACATTTTGGTGTATTGGATCAGTTAAAACATAGTGAGCTCCCATTACCATAACTGGACCAAAGCCAAGTGCAATTGCAATTTCTCCAAAACCTTTATAACCAAGCCTTATTGGATCACCTGTATACCCTAGGGCCAAAAATGTCCCAATTATTCCCGTCCATAGAATTGGAGTATTTCCAAAAAATGAACCGCTTACTTGTTGATTTAGATAAAGACCTATTGCAACAGTTCCAGTAATACTGAATAATGCAGTTAATAAAACTTGCCCAGGCGTCATTAGGCCAACTTGTATAACTCGACTACCACCATTAAATGGACTTGCTACTTTATTTATTTCATCTGCGTTTGAAGTGTGGTCAAAATAATCATTTGATGAGTTTGTTGCAACTTGAGCTAATGATGCTCCGCCAAGGACTAGCCAAAACATTCTCCATGACCAACTTGAATCTAAGCCAGCTTCTTTTAAGTCATTCCAGGCAACTGCTGCACCAATAAAAATTGGAGCAAAAGTAGCAGTTAAGAACGGAGCACGAATAGTTCTTAACCATAGTCCAATTCTTTTTAATCCAAGCTTGAAAGCCATTCTAACTGCAGATGTTTTGTTAGCTGGATATGTTTTCCATTCAAATTTTTCCTCTTGGAAAAAGTTAACATATTTTATAGTTGTTGGCTTAACTCTGTAATATCCAACAACGTCATTTTTAATTAAAAACTCATCTTCCATGAATTCCTTAAATGCTTCAGTTGTATTTAAAACAAGCTCATAGGCTTTTTTCTTTTCGCCTTCATCCTTAATTTTGTAGCATTCACCATCAATCTGTAATCCCTCAATACCTTCTTGTCCTTTGGGCCAAATTACGACGTGAACGCGGGGATTTAATCTAATTTGTTCTGCTTTGCGAGTGGGGTGGAATGTAAAAAATACTAAATCTTCACCATCTCTACTAAAAAATACAGACGCTCCAGATGAGTTACCACCAACGCTGGTGGCAATAAACATTCGATCAGCTTGATCTAAAACATTTTCAATTTTTTTATCTAAAACGTCGTTCACAATGCCAACGT